>PVBE012487788.1_pt1 | contig 34818 bp, 35 predicted proteins | sample 1631181 | NCBI WGS metagenome assembly PVBE01 (sample SAMN08397723, study PRJNA350692) | Marine metagenome, whole genome shotgun sequencing project. | isolation source: water | place: Pacific Ocean | collected 2012-04
CTCCAGGCGTCTCGGAAGGCGGGTCGGAAGGCCTCCGGGCGTCTCGGAAGGCGGGTTGGAAGGCCTCCGGGTGTCTCGGAAGGCGGTCGGAAGGCCTCCGGGCGTCTCGGAAGGCGGGTCGGAAGGCCCCCGAGCGTCTCGGAAGGCGGGTTGGAAGGCCTCCGGGCGTCTCGGAAGGAGGATCGGAAGCCCTCCAGGCGTCGGAAGGCGGGTCTGAAGAAGAAGATCGACGGCACCAGCGAGCAGCACAAGTACACGCTCCAGAACAACCTGAGTGACGCCGAGTTCCTCAAGTACCTGGCCCGTCGGAACCACTACGAGCTGTTCGTCAAAGACAACGAGCTGAACTTCATCAAGCCGGCCGCCGGCGGCAGCACCGAGGTCGAGCTGACCTGCGGGCAGGAGGTCGCGGATCTGCGGATGCGGCTCAACGGTCTGGGGCAGATCGGCGAGGTCATCGTTCGCGGTTGGGACGTCTTCCAGAAGAAGGAGATCGTCGGCAAGGCGGACAAGGGCAAGCTCAGCAAGGGCGCGGGCAAGAAGTACGGCATCGAGATCGCCGAGGGCGTCTTCGGCGCCTCCAAGGCCTACGTCACGAACTACCCCGTGGCCAACCAGGGCGAGGCCAACGAGCTGGCCAAGGCGCTCCTGGGGGGCACCGCCTCGCAGTTCCTCACCGGCACCGGCCGCAGCCGCGGCAACCCCGACATCAAGCCCGGGGCGACGGTGAACCTGAAGCAGTTCGGCGACTACAGCGGCAAGTACTACGTGGTGGCCTCACGGCACATCATCGGCCCGCAGGGCTACATCACGGACTTCGACTTCTGCAGCAACACCGACGGCGAGGGCGAGTAGCCCCTCAGCGCTTGCGCGCCTCGGCGTAGGCGATCGACAGCGCCTGGCTGTCGGAGATCGCATCCATCAGATCGATGTAGTCGGTGCGGGTCATCCCGTGACGCTGAAGCGTGCAGTCCGCCAGCGTCGGGTTCGCCGCGAGGCGGTCGGCCAGCCGGGCCGCGCGCTCGGGCTCGTCGGCCAGCACGCGGCTGTCCTGGGTGGTGCAGTCCTCGCCCGCGAAGCGCCAGTCGTACAGCGCGGGGATCGACCCCAGCGCCAACAGCAGGCCGAAGAAGGCGAGCCAGGCGGCTGGCTTGCCATGGGTCTGGGGCTGCTCGCTCATCGGTCGAGGCGCCGCAGGGGCCAGTCGCTGGCTTCCAGCAGGGTGTTGATGGAGATGGCGTCGTCCTCAGCTCGGCTGAGGCTCACCCACAGGGCGTCGTACTCGTCCGAGTTCCAATCCGCCGTGTCGAATCCGTCGTCGGGGTTGGGATCCGGCCACGCGATCGCGGTCGCCACCGGCAGCAAGGAGATGATCGCGCCCAAGAAGACAGTGCGCAGCATGTCTCGGACTCCTGGCCCCCAGGTGGTCCACCCTCATCTGCATCCTGGGACGGACCGGAAGCGAGGTCCAGTTCGATCGTATAATTACGAGAATTCCCTGCCGGAGGCTCAGGAACTCCCCCAGACTGTCGATGAAAGAGGGTGATGGAGCAGAACCCAACGACGGGCCCGGGTACGCGTCTGCCCCGGCTTTTCAGCCGCCCGCTGGCGCTCGTGGTCGAGCCAGACCCCGCCGCCGCGGAGATCGCGATGGGCATGCTCGATCTGCTGGGTTACGACCTGGAGCGGGTGACCACCGGGGCGGCCGCGCTGGAGGCGATCGCCGAGCAGCAGCCGGCGCTGCTCCTGCTGAACGTCGGCCTCTCCGATCTGGCCGCGGAGGAGGTGCTCCGCATCCTCGCCACGAGCCCGTCCGCAGCTGACCTCGTGGTCGTCGCCACCAGCTCGACCTACGCCGTCTCGAGCCCGGAGGTGACCGCGGTTCGCGGTCTTGGCGTGCAGCACTTCCTCTCGACCCCATTCACCGTCCGGCTCTTTCGCGACCCGCTCGCACGGGCGCACCCCGATGGCCCCGTCGACGGCTACGAGGTGCTGGGCACGACCTCCTCGAGCTTCGAGCTTCCGGACTACGACAGCCTGGCGGAGACCGCTTCGACCGAGTCGTTCGAGCGGGCGCCGGCGGTCGAACCCCTGACGACCGGTTCGTTCACGGCCGTCGCCGAGGAGCCGGCTCCCCCACCCGCGACCTGGTCGACGACGTTGATGGTCGGGGGCAGCTCGGTGGAAGCCGAGTTGGAGCGGGTGCTCGGAGACGAACTCCACCTCCGCACCTGGGGCGAGCGTCTGCCCAAGGGGGCGGTCGTCGAGGTCCGGGTCGACGTCCAGGGAGAGTCCAACCAGACGCTCCGGTACCACGGCGAAGTGGTTCGGGCCGGGTGGCGTTTCGGCGGCGGCCGATCGCGCGTGGCGGTGCGGGCGACTGTCCCCCCTGACGCGATCAACATCGCCGCGGGGCTGCTGAGGAGCTAGCTCCAGCCGAGGCTGGCGAGCACTTCGCCGACGGCTGCATCCGAACCAAGCATGGCGTCGACCTTCCCCGGCAACGCCGAGGGGCGCGACCAGAACCGCCCCCCCGCTTCGGGGACGAGCACGCGCGTGGCGGCCAGATCCCAGGGGGCGAGCCCGGGGTCCACCATCACCGAGACCGCGCCGCGCAGCACCATCGCGTGGCCGAAGCAATCGGTGTAGCCGCGTAGGAAGGGGGTCGAGGCGGTTAGCTTGTCGTGGGCGTCGGCCACGCCCGCCTCCTCGAACCAGGCGCGGTCGCCGGCCGAGACGAGGCGCGGTCCTGACGCCGAGCCGTCGGTGACCCGAACGACGTCGCCGTTGCAGGTGCAGCCCTGGCCCTTCGCCGCGGCGTAGGTCTCTCCCAGGCCCGGCAGGTGGATCACCCCCGCCAGCGTCTCCCCCGTGGCGATCTCCTCCAGCGCGATGATGGTGCCGAACAGGGGCACGCCGCGGATGAAGGCGATGGTGCCGTCGATCGGGTCGACGACCCACCGCAGGGGGCTGTCCGCGGGGCCGTCGTATCCACCTTCTTCGCCGAAGACGGGGATGTCGGGGAAGCGCGCCCCGAGGTGCTCGCGGATCACTTCCTCGGCGGCCTTGTCGGCCTCGGAGACCGGGGATGCGTCGTCCTTGGTCTCGACCCGCAGGGCAGGGGAGCGGAACAGCGACATGATCGGTCCGTCGGCGGCGGCCTTCGCGGCCGACGTGGCGGCGGCGACAGCGTCCCGGAGGGTGCTCGGATCGAGGGTCATGCGGGCAGCTCGCCGTGGAGGCACTGGCGGTAGAGCCCGGCGAGGTTGTCCTCGTCGAGCGGGATCGGGTTGGTGGCCGCGGTCGGGTCGCTGGCGGCGTACGGGGCGAACTTCGCGATGTCGACCTCGACCATGCCCAGGCCGGCGGTGGTGTGGGGGATGCCGAGCTCCGCGCGGAGCTCGATCGTCCAGGCGACGAAGCCCTCGAACGTGGGATCCGGGAGGTCCAGGTAGCGGGCGAGGCGCACGATCCGGTCTTCGGTGGCGCTTCGGTTGAAGTGCAGCACGTAGGGCATGACGACGGCGTTGCAGGTGCCGTGGTGGGCGTCGTAGGCGACCCCGATGGGGTGGCTCAGGCTGTGGATCGCGCCCAGCCCCTTCTGGAAGGACGTCGCCCCCATCAGGGAGGCCGCCATCATCTCGCAGCGGGCGTCCAGGTTGGCTCCGTCGGCGACGGCGGTGCGCAGGCTGCGGTGGACGAGCCGGATCCCCTCGATGGCGATGCCGTCGGCCATCGGGTGGAAGCCGGGGGCGAGGTAGGCCTCGAGGTTGTGGGCGAAGGCGTCCATGCCGACGCCGGCGGTCAGGCCGGCGGGCAGGCCGAGGGTCAGCGCCGGGTCGCAGATCACGCGCTCGGGGAGCATGCGCGCGTGGAACAGCACGACCTTGCGGCCTTGGTCGACGTTGACGATGACCGAGCAGCGGCCGACCTCCGAGCCGGTGCCCGAGGTCGTGGGCACGGCGACCACCGGGAGCAGCTGGTCGACATCGACGCGCTTCCAGTTGTCGCCGACGTCTTCGAGGTCCCAGATGGGGCGCCCCTGGCGGGCGGCGAGGGCGACGGTCTTGGCGACATCCAGGGCGGAGCCGCCGCCGAACGCGATGACCCCGTCGTGATCGCCCTGGAGCAGCGCCGCGATCCCTCCGTCGACGTCCGCGCCGACGGGGTTGCCGCGCACGCCCGCGTACACCCGGGTCCCGGGAACGAGGCTGGCAGCGTTCCGCGTGATGGGGAGATCGGCCAGCCCCGCGTCCGTGATGAGGAGGGGGCGGCGGATGCCGAGCTCGGCGCATGCGTCGGGGAGCTCGGCGATCGTGCCCGGCCCGAACCGCACTGGCGTCGGGTAGTTCCAGTTGTAGAGGTAGCTGCTCATGGGCTCAGGTGTTTAGCACCACCGGGTTGGCCGGGGACAGGTAGCCCGCGACAAGCGCCGCGATCTCCTGACGCACGTCCGGCTGCTCGAGCAGGTCGGGCTCCTCGCGGCACATCCGTTCGACCACTCCGCCGACAGCGTGATGCCGCTCCGGCCGGCCGAGTTCAGCCGAGTCGGAAGTGGAAGCTCTTGGGTCGGGTGAGGCTCTCGTAGCCCACCCGGCTCAGGGTGCAGCCCCGGCCGGAGTCCTTGACCCCCACCCACGCCAGCTCGGGATCGAGGTAGTCGCAGCGGTTCATGAAGACCGTGCCGGTCTCGAGCTGCTCCGCGACGGTCATCGCGGCGTCGGCGTCGCCGGTCCAGACCGAGGCGGTGAGGCCGTAGCGGCTGTCGTTCATGAGCGCGACGGCCTCGCCGTCGTCGGAGACGGGCATCACCCCGCCGACCGGCCCGAAGGTCTCCTCCGCCATGACGTCCATCGAATGGTCGACGTCCACGAGCAGCTGCGGGGCGCAGTACGGCGACCCCGGGGCGGCGCGGTCGAACGCGGTCTCGTCAACGAGGGCGCGGGCCCCCGCCTGGACGGCGGCGCGGACCTGGGCCCGCACGCGATCGGCGTTGGCGGCGCGGACCATGGGGCCGAGGTTGGTGCCTTCCGCCATCGGATCGCCCAGCCGGTAGGCGCCGAGGGTGGCGACGGCAGCGTCGACGAAGTCTCCGAAGAGCGATTCGTGCACGTAGATCCGCTCGACTCCGCAGCAGCTCTGGCCGCTGTTGAAGCAAGCGCCATCGACGAGGTTCTCGGCGGCGTGCTTCGGGTCGGCGTCCGCGCGCACGTACGCGGGATCCTTGCCCCCGAGCTCCAGCCCCATGCCGACGAACCGCGCCGCGGCTGCGCCGGTGACCGCGTGGCCGCCCTCGACCGAGCCGGTGAAGGCGACGAAGCCGACGCGGGGATCGGCGACCATCGTTGCGACCTGGTCGTGGGTGGCGTGCAGGTGGCTGAAGACCCCGGCGGGGAGCCCGGCGGCGGCGGCGGCCTCGGACATCCGTTCGGCGACGAGCGGAGTCTGCTCGCTGTGCTTGAGCACGACGGTGTTGCCCGCCGCCATCGCGGGGATGATCGAGTTCACGGCCGTGAGCCAGGGGTAGTTCCAGGGAGCGAGGCTGAGCACGACCCCCAACGGCTCGCGCCGCACGAACCGGTCGAAGCCGTCGATCGCCGTGGGGCGAACGTCCGCGAGCGCCTCCGGCGCCAGGTCCAGCATCGCCGTCGCCCGCTGCGCGAACCCGCCGATCTCGCCCGGGCACTGCCCCAGGGGCCGCCCGATCTGCAGCGCGATCTCCCGCGCCAGTTCGTCCTTGTTCGCGACGATCTGCTCGACCATCGCGCGAAGCACGGCGATCCGGTCCTCCAGCGCCGTCGCCCGCCAGGCCCCCTGGGCCTTCGCGGCCGCCTCCAGCGTGTCATCGATCTGGGCCGCCTCGGCGTACCCACGAGTCAACAGAACCGTCCCGTCCCCGGGCGAAACAACGTCGAACGAACCAGTCATCGATCCCGCTCCTAGATGATCTCGAAGTATCGCCGGAGCTCCCAGTCGGTGATCGCCTTGCGGAACTCCCGCTCTTCCCACTCGCGGGTGGCGGCGAAGTGCTCGACGAAGGGGTCGCCGAAGATCGACCGGGCTGCGTCGCTGTTCTTCAGCGCCTGCGCCGAGTCCCACAGGGTCATCGGCAGCTGCAGCTCCTTGGGGATCTCCTGCGTGTACGCGTTGCCCACGATGCCGGGCTTCAGCTCGAGCTTGTTCTCGATGCCGTAGAGCCCCGAACCGAGCACCGCGGCGAGGCCCAGGTACGGGTTGCCGTCGGCGGCGCCCACCCGGTACTCCAGCCGCTGGCTCTTGGGCGAGCCGGGGATGACGCGCAGCGCGCAGGTGCGGTTCTCCACCCCCCAGGTCGCATTCGTCGGCGCCCACGCGCCCGGGACCATGCGGCTGAAGCTGTTGATCGTCGGCGAGATCATGCACAGCAGGTCCGGCATCAGCGCCTGGCAGCCGGCCACGAAGTGCCGCATCAGGGGGCTCATGCCCGCTTCCCCGTCGGGGTCGTAGAAGGCGGAGCTGCCGTCGGCGTGGTTCAGCGAGATGTGCAGGTGGCCGCTCTGGCCGGGGTAGTCGGGCGACCACTTCGCCATGAACGTCGCCATCAGGTCGTTGCGCTGGGCGACCACCTTCGTGAACGTCTTGAACAGGCCCGCCTTGTCCGCCGAGGCGAGGATGGCGTCGACCCCGATGGCGGCTTCCACCACGCCCGGGCCGGTCTCCTCGTGCAGCCCCTCGATGGGGAAGTCCATCTCCTCGGCGGTCTGCAGGAGTGCGTCGTAGAACTCGGCCCAGACCGAGTTGCGGATGACCGAGTAGCCGAACATGCCCGGCGCGATCGGCTTGAGGTCGCGGTAGCCCTTCTCGCGCACGGAGTTGGGGGTCTCCTCGAAGACGAAGAACTCGTACTCCAGTGCCGTGTTGGCGAACAGGCCGAGGGCCTCGGCGCGGGCGATCTGGGCGCGGAGCACGCCGCGGGGGCAGATCGCCTCGGCCTCCCCGATGAACTCGGCGAGGAAGAACACGGTGTCCTCGAACGGAAGCTCGCGGCAGGTGTCGGGGAGCACCCGGACGGGGGCGTCGGGGTAGCCGGTGTGCCAGCCCGTGAAGGTGACGTTGTCGTACAGCTCGTCGGCCGAGTCCCAGCCCAGCACCACGTCGCAGAAGCCGAAGCCGCCCTTCAGCGCCGACTTGAACTTCTTCGTCGACATGTACTTGCCGCGGAGGATCCCGTCAATGTCGAACACGCCGACCTTGATGTGGGTGAGCTGCCGCGCCTCGATGAGGGCGATCGCGTCTTCGACGGTCTTGACGTTGCGGGCTTCCATCAGCTCCTCCAAAGCGGGGGAGCGATCTACCACGTCACGGTCGGCTCAGAGCCCTCCCCGCAGGATCCCGAGGGCGTCTTGCAGTGCCGTCCGGGCGCGCGCCTCTTCGGCCGCGTCGGTGGAGGTGTCGATCATCCACACGAGCCAGGAGATCTCGGTGGCGAGGTTGGAGCCAGCGAAGTTCCAGCTGGTCTCCGACGCGGCGGCGGCGACGTACTTTCCGAGTTCGACAGCGCCCACTCGCGGGAGTCGGGGCGTTGCGCCAGGAACGTCTCCTCGGTGGTGCGGAGGCGGTTGTGGCCGGCCAGGTCCGACTGCCCGGCGGCGTCCAGCAGCCGCCCTTCCACCCAGATCGAGGGCGCGATGATGCCCCACAGGTTCTGGTCGCCCCCGAACGGCAGGCCGCACAGCACCGCCAGCACCTCCCGCGCTTCGTCGTCCCGATCGATCGCGTGCAGGGTGATCGCGACGGCGCGGATCCAGTCCAGGCAGTCGCTGCTGCCGGGCCGGTACTTCTTGAACACCTTGGCCTTGAGGGCCTTGATCCGCTTGTGCGGCTCGGCGTCGGGATCGAAGCAGGGGGGCACGTCCTTGTTCTTGGGATCGGTGCGAATCCCGGCGGCGCGGGCGGCGGTGCGGGCGCCCGCGGAGGCCCGACCCTCGGGGGAGCTCTGGCGGCTTCCGAGGAAGGCCAGAAGGCGGTCGAGCGCGTCCCGGTGAGCGGCCGTAGCAGCAGCGTCGCGGAGGCCGTCGTGCACCGCCCCGGCGAGCACGTGCAGGTGGGCCCCCAGATCGCGCAGTTCGCGTGACGAGAGCGGACCCGACGCAGTCATGAGGGCCTCGGCCCAGGGGACGTGGTCGTCGTGCTGCGTGCGCGGGGGGTACATCCCGGCGGCGTAGTCCGCGGCCTCGGTGGGCAGCAGGGTCGCGGCCGCGGTGACGTCGGGATCGCCCGAGGGCCCTGCTTCGATGACGGCCGCCATCCCCCGGTAGGTCTCGTCGCCTCCGCCCATCTTCTTGATCGAGGTGAGGTTCGCCAGCAGCGCGAACACGGCCCGGGCCTCGTCCGCCTGCCCGTCGACGTGCAGCATCCAGCCGAGGGTGCGCAGGGCGTGGCGGGCGGCGAAGCCCTTGCCGAACCAACCGACCTGGTCCGCCAGCGCGTCGATGCGCTCGGCGATGACGGGATGCTCCTGCCGGTCCGCGGCGGCGCGCAGCTTCTTGTCGGTCAGGCTCCAAGGCTTGATGGGCATGCGGTTCTCCCCCTGCTTCCAACCGGCGAGCGCGCGGATTGGGAACGAAGTCATGTCATATTCGCCGCGTGCGCACATCCGCCCTCATCCTCCTCCTGGCCCTCGCCGCCTGCGGGCCGCCGCCCGAACGGCCGCCCCCGCCCGAGCCCTGGACCATGCCCCCGCCGACGCGGCACGAGGCGCCGGAGCGGCTGGTCGCGCTGGGAGACGTGCACGGGGACTTCGATGCGTTGTGGGGCGCGCTCACGCTTGCGGACGTGATCGACGGCGACGGCCGCTGGATCGGCGGCGAGACGGTCGTGGTGCAGACGGGTGATCAGCTCGATCGGGGGGACAACGAGCGCTACATCCTGGACTATCTGGAGTGGATCACGGAGGAGGCCTGGGACGACGGCGGGCAGCTGCTGGTGCTTCACGGCAACCACGAGACGATGAACGTGGAGCTGGATCTGCGCTACGTCACCCCGAACGGGTTCGAGGACTTCGCCGACCTCGCGCCGCCCGAGGACGAGCTCGACAACCTGCTGCTGGAGTACCCCGAGGAGGAGCGTGGGCGGGTGGCGGCGTTCCGTCCCGCGGGCCCCTATGCGCGGCTGCTGGCGGGGCACAACACCACCGTGATCGTCGGCGACACCGCCTTCGTGCATGGGGGGATCCTCCCCGAGCACGCCGAGATCGGGCTCGAGGTCATCAACGACGACATCCAGCAGTGGATGCTCGGAGACGCCGACGAACCCGACCACATCGACGGCGACGGGCCGCTGTGGGTGCGCGACTACTCGGACGAGACGGGGCCGGACGAGTGCGCCGACCTGGAGGAGACGCTGGAGATCCTCGGCATCGCCCGCATGGTCGTGGGCCACACCGTGCAGAACGAGATCAACCACGCGTGCGACGAGCAGGTGTGGCGGGTCGACGTCGGCATGGCCGCGTACTACGGCGGCTACAGCCAGGTGCTGGAGATCCGCGGCGACGAGGTCACTCCGCTGGACTGAGCTCCAGGGTGCACAGCGCGGGGACGTGGTCGAAGTAGACCGCGTCGATCACCGTCGGGTGCGTGCAGGCGCCCTCCAGCCGATCGCTGACGACGTGGTCGATGTTCACGATCCCCGAGTAAGTGGGCGTCGCGTCGGGGCCCACGTCGGTGACGAAGTGGAAGTCGTGGTCGGGCCCCACGAAGTCCGTCCAGCGGGCGGCGCTGACGTCGCTGCCGGTCCAACGGCCCGGGTCCGTGTTGAAGTCGCCCATCACGAGGTTCAGGGCGCCGTCCGCGGCCGGTGCTCCGTCGCCGAGGTCCACGAAGACCTGCTCGACCTGCTGCCGTCGGCACTCCTCGTCGTCGGTGGCGATGCCCGAGGAGCCGTGCACGTTGACGAGGGTGATCAGCTCGCCTTCGGTCCGCTCGATGAGCCCCCGGGCCACCCGCGCGCCGTTTCCGCAGCCTTCGACGCCGAAGCCGTCCAGCCCCTCCAGGCAGAAGCCGCCGTCGCACCCGGCGAACCGACCGAAGGCTTCGCGCACGGCCGCGCACTTGTCCGGCTTGCCGGGGTGGCAGGCGACCTGCCAGCCGTCCCCGAGGATCGCGGAGGCGACCGTGGGGGCGTCGGTGGCGAGCCCTTCGCAGTAGAAGTCGGCGTGGTGCTCCACCGGGATGTCGCCGCATTCGCCGGACCAGAAGATCTCCTGGAAGACGACGATGTCGGGCTCGGTCTCGGCGAGCCAGTCCGTGGCCGCCTCCACCGCGGGGAGCCAGGCGAGGCCGTCGCCGTAGTATTCGTCGGACGTGGCGGCGTGCTCCGAGGTGTAGCCGTCGTCGGGGCCGGCGTCGTGGTTCAAACCCTCGGTGGTGCCGGTGTTCCAGGTCACGGCCACGATCGGCGCGACGTCGTCCGGCGTCGACGGGCAGCCGACCAGCGTCATGAGCAGCAGCGGAAGGGCGAACCAGCGCACGCGGGGAGTCTAGGGCACGCGACCGGGGCGCTTGTGACCCCCTCGTGTCCCCCCGTCACCGAATGTTCATTATTGCTCTTCTCATGACCACACGCCACCTCCTGCTGCCCGCCCTGCTCGCCGCCTCGTTCGGCTGCTACGACTACGACGAGGTCGTCGAACGGCCCGACGAAGCCGTGATCTTCGAGGACCTGAGCTGGGACTCCTACACCCTCACCAACAGCCTGATCCCGGGCGCCCTGGACGGGATGAACGACCCGCGCGCGATCGACGCCTTCACGGAGATGACGTTCGATCAGCTGCCGCTGCGGGCCGAGCTCGCCGCCGTGCCCTGGACCGACTCCTACTGGCCCAAGCACAAGGGCGGCATCAGCTGGCGGTGGCAGGACGACGACTCCCACACCTTCCGCTGGCTGACGAAGGAGGAGGCTGAGGTGGCTTCGCCCGACCAGATCGCGCGGCTGAGCCCGGCGGAGAAGTACGACCTCCTCGTCGGCGCCTACGACTACCCCCTCGCCGAGCGGGAGCGGGCGCGCAACCAGCCGACCGAGCCGGGCTGGGCCGGCTACTGCCACGGCTGGAGCCCCGCCGCGATGATCCACGACGAGCCGTCCCCCCGGACCCTCACCAACGCGGACGGGATCGCCATCCCGTTCGGCAGCTCGGACATCAAGGCGCTGCTGACCTACTTCGAAGGGGAGGTCGTGCGGACGAGCTACCTCGGCCTGGACTGGGCGGTGATGCCGGCCGGGGTGGGGAGCATGTGTGGGGGCGGGAGCCTGCGGAACCCCGCCTGCCACGACGTGAACCCCGGCGCGATGCACGTGGCGTTGGCGCACAACATCGGCCTCGAGGGGCGCGGCCTCGTGCTGGAGGTCGACCCGACGTACGAGAAGTGGAACCAGCCGACCTTCGCCTACGACGCCACCGTGTTGGCGTCGCGACCCCCCAGCGCGGGGGCGTCCGAGGAGGCGGTCGAGGAGCTGGTCGTCGTCAACGACGTGCGTTGGACGGTGGAGATCGAGCCGGAGTGGGAGCCCCAGGGGAGCTCGGTGGAGAACCACGTCACCACCGAGCGGTACCTCTACACGGTCGAGCTGGACGCTCAACGCGAGGTCGTCGGCGGGCAGTGGCTGCTCCGCACCGAGGCCAACGAGTTCATCACGATGGGCAGCGCCTGGGACTACCTCAAGGAGTACGACGGCGGGCGCTTGACCGAGGACGAGATCAGCGACCTGCTGCGGTCCTGGATCAAGCTGCCGGACTTCCTCTGGAGCCAGCCTCCGGGGGAGTTCCCGGCCGAGTTCGAGCCGGTCTCCAGCAACTGGGAAATCCTGGGCGGGGGCCTGGGCTCGCGCCGCGCGCTCTACGGCTACTTCGGCAGGCTCCCCGCCTTGATCGACTGAGGCTGCTCAGCGGCAGACCGCCGCTGCGGCGCGCAAGAGCGCCGGGCCGGTGTCCTCGCAGGCGGTGATGGTGTCGCCTCCGAAGAGGTAGGGGCAGGTGTCGGTGCCGCCGCCGGCGTTGAGGGTGTCGCGGCCGCTGCCCCCGAAGAGGAAGTCGTCGTCGCCCCCGCCGGTGAGCGTGTCGCGGCCCCTGCCGCCGCAGAGCCGGTCCTGGCCTCAGCCGGCGTCGATCGTGTCCCGGTCGTCGCCGCCGCGGAGGATCTCGAAGAACTCGTCACTCTTCTCGTCGCTGCCGTACAGGTCGTCATCGCCTGCGAGTGCGTCGACGTCGAGGCGGAGGTTGTGGAACGAGCTGCCGGTCGAATCGATCGGGTAGGTCAGGTCGTTCCCCGCGTGGTCGACCGCCTCGATGACGTCGTCGTTGGCGCTGCCGTCGATGTAGAGGATGTCGACGAAGTTGCCGTGGGGGTCGGGCTCGAAGGCGTAGCCGCGGGAGACCCGATCCTCCACCGCGTAGGAGCAGCAGAAGTGGGCTCCGTTCGTTCGCGCCGCGTCGGTCCACGCCTGTCCGTAGATGACGTAGGTGCCGTACGGGCCGTCCTCGGTCGTCGTGAGCCAGGCGTCGACGCCGTGCCCCAGGTCCGCCTCGTCCATCCAGCAGGCGATCCGCCCGTCGCCCGCCTCCTCGCAGATGAACGCGCTGGAGTCCTCGGCCTGGCACATGCCGTCTTCGGCGTACTCCGAGGGGATCTGCTCGATGCCGTCGCAGCCGCCCAGGGCGATGCCGGCCACGCTGGCGGGGGCTTCGGCGAGGGCGAGGCTGGGGAGGAGCAGCAGGGCGGCGGCGAGGGGGGAACGGGCGAAGCGGGTCATGGAAGTCTCCTGGTGGTGGGTCGGTGTGACCCGTTTCCCGAAGGATGGGATCCCGGCCGCGACGGATCGGCTGACGCCGGCTGACGTGGTTTGATAGGGGCGTGAGCGCTGCCAACCTGTCCTTCCGCCAGTGGCTCCGAGCCAGCCGCCTGGCCGTGGCGATCTCCTTCTTCGCGGGCATCGGCGCCATGACGGGCGTGCAGATGATCGACGGCGGCGTCGCGGAGCTCGGCTGGGCGGTCGTCGCGCTGTCCCTGATCGGCGTCCCCGGCCTGTTCGTGCGGGCGTACGTCAAGCACGTGCGGCAGCTCCGCCGGATCGAGGCGAAGCTCGCCGACGCATCCGAAGCGGCGGACGTGGTCGTGACGATGAGCACCGTGGGCAAGACCGGCGGGGCGGTGTCCCGGATCCGCGTCGTCGCCGACGGGCTGCCCCAGGACGTGCGCATCGTGCGGCAGGGGATCCCGCTCCCCGATCACCGCACCGGGGACGAGAAGTTCGACGCGGTGGCGCGGATCACCGGCGACGAGGCGAAGGCGCTGGCGGCGCTGGACGCGGGCGCCAAGGACGCGATCGCCGCGCTGTTGACCCGGCACCCCGGGGCGAAGTTCGTGGACGGCGCCTTCGAGATGACGATGGACCGCAAGATCCCCACCAAGCGCGGGGTGTCGGTGGGCAAGCGCATGATCACCGCCGCCCGCGCCGTCGCCGACGGCTACCGCGGGGCGCGCACCCGGCTCGCCCGATCGGCCCGCAAAGCGAGGGAGCCGGCCACCCGCCGCCGCGCCGCGAGCGTGCTCTGGACCGCCTTCCCGGCGTCGGTCGAGGGCGAGGAGCTCGCCCAGGAGTGGGCCTCCGGCGAAGATCTCGAGCTGGCGGTGCTCGGCGCCCGCGCCCTCGGTGATGAGGCCCGCGAGCAGGCGCTGCTGATCCAGATGGAGGGCGCCAAGGGCGGCCTGGAGCTCATCGTGCCCGGTGAGGGCGGCCAATTGAGCGTCGCCGAAGACGAAGCGGGAAGGCTCAGCGAGGCCCCGCGCCGGCGCCGGAAGCGCTCCAAGAACTAGCCCAACTTGCGCCGCCGTTCCGGCTGACGGACAATTCTCGCCCTTCGCACGTGCGCGGGGGGACGTGTGCATTCCATAGGCGCCTCAAAATGGAGGGGGTTCCGTGAGTCGTGAGTACCTCGGTCGGGGCTGGTCGTTTCCTGTACGTCCGCGTGAAGACGACGGCGGCGTCGCGCTCAGCGAGCACGAGCGGAACATCACCGAATGCATCCACATCATCCTCAACACCCAGCCCGGGGAGCGGCAGATGCTCCCTGAGTTCGGTTGCCCGTTGCAGGACCTGATCTTCTCCACCAATTCGTCCGGCACCCGCCACCAGGCCGAGAGCATGGTTCGCTCCGCTCTCGCCACGTGGGAGCCGCGCATCGACGTCGACGAGGTCGCGGCCAAGCCCGACCCTGAGAACCCGAACCAGATTCGGATTCACGTCGGCTACACGGTTCGGCGGTCCAACAACCACCAGAACCTCGTCCACCTCGTGCAACTCCAGGAGTTCATCGGTGCCGATTGAAGCTCCCAACCTCGACGACCTGACCTACGCGGAGATTGTCGAGCGAGCCAAGCAGCTCATCCCCGTCTACTGCCCCGAGTGGACCAACTTCAACGACAGCGACCCCGGCATCACGCTGGTGCAGCTGTTCGCGTGGATGACCGAGATGGTCATCTACCGCCTCAACCGCGTCCCCGACGCCACCTACATCCACTTCCTCAACTTCATCGGTGAGCGCCAGGGCAGCGCGCTGCCGGCCGGCACGCTGGTGGCGTTCCAGAAGATCAACGACGCGACGGGCCCCATCCGGGTGCCGAAGCTGACCGAGGTCGCCACCGAGCAGACCGAGGACGTCGACGAGCTCCGCTTCATCTCCGTGCGCGACCTCACGGTCTGCAACCCGAAGCTGGAGCGCATCATCGGCCTCAAGATCGAGGGCGAGAGCGACGCCACCCGTGAGGTGCTCGCGATCGAGCGCATCATCGAGGCTGAAGAGGACGCCCCCCCGGTGTACGAGCTGGGCGAGCTGGCGGGGGAGACCGCGGGCCTGCCGCTGCTGGAGCCCGACCCGGATCGGAACAACCTCCAGGCCAACATCTACGATCAGTACCTGTACCTCGGGCACAACCTGCTCGAGCGGCTCCACACCGACGAGGAGGTCACCCTCCACGTCGAGCTCAAGGGCAACGAGCAGGGCAAGCTGTTCGACCTCCAGAAGTTCTTCCGGTGGGAGCACCGCGCGGGCGAGGAGTGGATCCCCTGGGTCGACAGCCGCAACCTGCTCGCGGCCGGCCTCGAGCCGCAGACCGCCATCGCCGACTGGGCCGAGGACGAGACCGACCTGGTCACGGACGGCGGCCGCAACCTCGCCCGCTACTGGGTGCGCGGCGCGCTGGACTTCGAGAAGTACTACCTGGAGCTCATCCGCGAGCACCCCAAGGGCCGGTTCCGTCCCCGCCGGGGCGACAGCCACCCGATGGAGCTGCTGGTCAGCAAGACCGGCGACAACACCCTGGAGTTCCGCTTCAGCGAGCCCATCCGGCCCGGCAACAAGGAAGCGTTCATCATCCGCTTCCCCCGCCTTAGCCTGCGGGTCGCGCCGACGTACGTGCCCGGGCAGCAGTGGTTCTACTTCACGGAGGACGGACGCTGGGCCGAACTGCCCGACCGCAACCTCCAGATGCGCGGACTCGATGCCTGGATCCACGGCCCCCTCCCGGCGGACGCGGCCACCCCCGCGCGCTTCCAGGCGACGCGTTCGCGCGCCGTCGACATCGCCGCCCTTACCGATGAGGGCGAGCTGGTCGTCAGCCTCGAGCGGCAGATCAAGGTGCTCCTGCTGAAGGGGCCCGACATCAACCGCCTGGAGCAGGCCAGCCTGGAGAGCCCGCCGGTCGAGCCCTACGGCAGCAGCGAGTTCTCGATCGCGCCGGCCGAGAACCACGCGATGTACATGGGCAGCGACGTGTTCGAGGACACGGTCGAGCGCATCGACGTCGAGTTCAGCTACTTCTTCAAGAACTACAAGTACCCCCGCGCGGGCGAGTGGGGCTTGGAGGACGACCTCCGCCGCTACAACTTCAAGCTCCAGTACCGCGCCAAGTCGCGCTGGAACGACGTGAAGCTGCAGGACGACGAGGGGCAGAAGTTCACCGAGTTCTGTTTCGCCGACATGCAGCCGCAGTACAGCGAAGAGGACCAGTTCTTCACCGTTCGCATGTCGCTGCAGCCGTCGACCCAGTTCAAGGGCATCACCCAGGTGGGGCTGTTGAACCAGGAGACGTACTGGCTGCGGCTGGTGCTGACCAACGCCGAGCTCACCGACCAGGTGGAGATGAACGTCGGCGAGACCCGCGAGGGCGACGACCCCGACGCGGACGACAAGAAGAAGAAGGCCGGCAAGGGCAAGGCGACCGGCATCTTCGTGAAGCGGGACGTGCACTACCACCCGCAGTTCTTCGGCATCCGCATCCAGCACCGCGGCGGCGGCAAGCGGAAGAAGAAGACCGAAGAGGGCGAGGACTGGTACCGCCACGTGCTCCACGACTTCGAGGCGCTGGGCGCGAACCTGAACCGGAACAACCCCCGGTTCACGTCGATCCGCCCGCTTGTGAGCCGCTCGCTGACCTCCCGCAAGGCGACCAAGTTCCCCTGGATCGCCCCCGTGGAGACGCACCGCAGCGGCCGCAGCATCTACCTCCAGTTCGACCGGGATCTCCCCGCGGGCGAAGAGGTCTCGATCTACTTCCGCATGACCGGCGAGCCCGTGAAGGGCACCGAGCGCACGGCGGTGTGGGAGTACCTCGACGGTGAGAAGTGGCGCGAGATGCGCTACCTGCCGACGTCGTTCGACTTCCGCGGCAGCGGCTTCCTCCGCGTCGTCATCCCCGTGCTCGGGGGCGGCGAGCGAAACGCGCCGAAGGTCCGGTGGATCCGCTGCAAGCTGCCCGAGGCGGTCAAGCGCGCCGACGGCACCTGGGGCCCCATCCGGTACCCGCGCGTGACGCACGTGCTCTTGAACGCCGCGGAGGTGACCAACCTGCAGCGCCGCGAGTTGGAGAAGTTCAGCGCCTACGGGGTGCCCAGCCAGGAGGTGCAGTTGCTGCACCAGCCGGCCGTCATCCCGACGCCGGACCTGCTCGCGTCCATCCCCGAGGACCTCCACAAGGAGTCTTTCGTGGAGGTCGAGGTCGACCAGAACGGCAAGCGCGGGGTCTGGGATCTGAGCCTGGACGACGACCTGCGCGACGCCGACCGCAACGACCCGCAGTACGCGGTCGACTCGGTCCGCGGCACCGTCCGCTTCGGCGACGGAGTGCACGGCGCCATCCCCAAGGCGGGCACCCACAACCTCGTCGTGAACCACTACTTCACCACCGACGGCCGCAAGGGCAACGTGCCCGCCGCCTCCATCGGGGTGTGTCCCAGCTTCGGCTCGCAGGTCCGGGTCCACAACCCGTTCGCGGCCACCGGCGGCCGGGACGTCGAGTCCATCGACGACCTCATCAAGCGGGCCCCCAAGGCGCTGACCGGCCGAAGCCGGGCGGTGACGACGGAGGACTTCGAGATCATCGCCAAGGAGGCCTCGGGCACGCTCGCCCGCTGCCACGCCTACAAGGACGCGATGGACGACCCGTGGGTGGTGCGCCTGACGGTGCTGCCCCGGCGGGACGGCAAGACCGGCGAGATCCCCGACGCCGAAGAGATCGGTCTGCTGCGGGTGGTGCAGGAGTACGTGCAGGAGCGCGCGCTCATCAACACCGAGGTCCGCGTCGAGATGGCCGAGCTCATCGAGGTCACGGTCGAGATGCGGGCGCTGCTGATTCCGCGGACCAACCCCTCGGGCGTGCGCGAGCGGGCGGAGGAGTGGATCAAGCGCTTCCTCGACCCGTTCACCGGCGGCGTCGACCAGACCGGTTGGCCCTTCGGCGACGTGCCTCGGCCGCAGGACCTGCAGCACATCCTCAAGGAGATCCCGGAGATCCGGCACGTCGAGGAGTGCGTGGTGCTCCGCGCGCCGCCCCCCGGGGCCCCCGCCGGCTACGTGCGCAAGCTCCCCAAGGCGGGCAAGCCGGGGCAGCTGTTCGTGCTCAGCGGCACGCCCACCGTCCTGGTCGAGGCTGACTGACGTCCATGCAGCACCTCGCCACCCTCGAACGACTGATCCGTGAGCGGCTCCCCGCCGACACGGGCATGTCGATCGTGCGCCACGCGCTGGGGAATCCCTGCGAGGTGGAGTACGTGCACGAGGTCCGGCGGGTGCTCGACGGACGCATCGTTGGGGTGAAGATCCGCCCCCGCGGCGGCACCGCTGCGACGGTGCTGGAGATGGCGCCCGATTCGGCGGACATCCGCTTCGTGCGGGAGGGGGCCCAGGTCCACTACGCGCAGCTGGAGCCGAGGGACCGCGTCTCGTTGTTGGTCGCGACCCAGGGGTTGGGCCGGCACCTGCCGCAGGTCTACAACCGCGGCATCCAGCACGAGACCTCGGGCTACGGCAGCCAGGCGGACTTCCTCAAGCGCTACCTGCTGGTGTTCCAGACGTTGGCGCACGCCAGCGAGGCGGGGGTGGCGGCGCGGTCCGCGATCATGGACCCGGTCCGCATGGACCCGAAGTTCCTGCCGTGGCTCGCCTCGTGGCTGGACTTCACCCTGGACGAGCGCATCCCGGTGACGCGACGTCGCATCTTCCTGCGCCGGGCGGTCGAGCTGTTCCGCTGGCGGGGCACGCTCCGCGGCCTCTCGGAGATGATCAAGACGCTGACCGGGCTCGAGAGCTCGATCATTCACCGCCGCGGTCCCCAGCCGATGGAGCTGGGCAACTGCGCGCTGTCGCGCCCGCTGGAAGACGACGGCGAGGCGGCCGACAGCGAAGTCGCCAACCTGCCGTACGTCACGCACGCCGGCGAACACCTCCTGACTTCCCCGCGGTTCAGCCGCGAGGAGTACTTCACCATCGTCCTGGATTACCGCGAAAAGCTGGTGTCGCGGTACCGGGACCGTCTGGCCGAGCTGCTCGAACAGGTTGCGCGCATTGCGCAGCAGGAGCGGCCCGCTCACCTCGACTTCGTCATCTGTTTCAAGGACGAAGAAGTCACGCACAATGGGCTGGTGCTGTGCAGCACCGAAGCCCTCAGCCCCAACGCGGCCCTCGGTCGCGCCTGCCTGCTGGGATGACCTAGATGGAAGCCATTGCGAACAAGCGGATCCGCCCCTTCGAGGGGATGTGCCTCAGCGACGTCGACCTGCGCGACGAGCAGAGCTACTTCCTGTGGAAGCGGCGCCTGACCAACCAGTACCTTTGTGGAATCGGGGTCGTCGTGGGCTTGAAGCCGGAGGTCGTGCAGACGGCCCAGGGCGACTGCCTCGAGATCACCGAGGGCTACGCGATCGACGCCGAAGGCAACGACATCGTCGTGCCCGAGGGGGCGCGCTCGGAGCCCGTGCCGGACACCCCCGGCAAGTACATGATCTTCCTGACCTACAAGGAGACCGACGACCCGGACTCCAAGCGCCAGGCGTACAACTCGACGGAGCGTCAGGAGACGCGGACGATCGAGGAGTACGAGATCTCCTTCAACGAGAAGGAGATCCGCAACGGCGTCGAGATCGGCCGCATCCGCGTGGCCGACGGCCAGAAGGTCACCGGCGGCGTCGACCTGCGCTACGTGCAGCTGGCCCGCCGGCCCGAGCCGGAGGACCTGGGCAACCTGCGCCGCCAGGTGCGCGAGTACGTGGACGCCTCGGTCGAGCTGTTCATGAAGGCGTTCCTCGTCGAGCAGAAGCCGGTGGCGGACGTGCGTGCCCACTTGCTGCTGCAGACGCTGGTCAGCATCGAGGCTGAGCTGCTGAGCCAGGGCCTGTCCGAAGAGGCGCTGTGCGACATGTTCACGAACCTGATGGAGCGTGAGCAGCGCTTCCTCGTCGGCATCCGCAAGGAAGGCGTCAAGAAGGGCCTGTTCCCCCACTTCAAGACCAGCTGGCAGGCGGTCAAGAAGATCCAGGAGAACAAGCCCAAGTCCGACAAGCTGGACCTCCGGCTGAACTGGATGAGCAAGGCGCTGCAGGGGATGATCAAGGCGGCGGGCAAGGACCGCGAGAACATCCGCGGCATCTTCTACGAGGAGCTCGACGACTAAACCGGCCTTCGCCGGGAACATCGCGTGCGCGCGCAGGTCCGAGAGGGCATGCGCGCGTACTCCGTTCTGCTCGGTTCCGTTCTCCTGCTGGGGTGTGGGGAGGCGAGCACGGCGGGGTGGGTGGAGGCCGACGCCGAGGCGCTGTTGGCCGACGGCGCCACCGACTGGATCCCCGAGCGGGCGGGTTTGATCGACTACGGTCGAGCTCGGCTGACCGCCGCTGGCGGCGCCCTGACGCCCCCCGAGGAGCGGGCCCAGTCCCAAGAACACGACCGCGTCGCCCCGATCCAGCACGGCATGACCGTCGTGGACGATCGGGACGGACTGCGGGTGCTCTGGCAGGACCGCCAGGTGCGGATGCTGCTGTGGCTGGACGAGGCTGACTTCGAGACCGTGGTCTACACGCCGGACTGGGCCGCGGCGGTGCCGGACGGACTGGCCGAGCCGGGGATCGGGGCGCGTCTGACGGCGGGGCTCCCGGTCGAGGTGCTGGCGTCCGAGGGAGACCGCACCCAAATCTACCGTCGGGGCGTGCAGCTCGAGGTGGAGGCGTGGCTTCCGGCCCCGCAGGTGCGGTCGTACTTCCGGGAAGTCGAGGACGACTTCGAGGCGCCCCTGGCGCACGGTTCGCAGGGGCTGCTTCCGGTGGGCACGCCGCTCCTGGACATGCCCTACGGCGCGCCCTTCGCGACGGTCACGGAGCCGGCGGACACCCGGGTCTCCCGCTGGTGGCACCACGGCGGCCTGGAAGTCGAGCGGGTGGGCGAGCCGGCCGACGGGCACCAGCGGGTGCAGGTCGAAGAGATCGGGATGTTCGTGCGCGGCTGGGTGCCGGTGGAGTCGATCGAGCCGATGCCCTTCGGCGGGCGGGGAGCCAGCTACGGCAGCTCCTTCGGCTGCGGCGGCTGCTGGGGGCACGGGGGTGAGCCGACGCTGAAAGCGGGCGCGCTCCTGACGGCGGAGCCGGACGGCGAGATCGTCGCGATCCCCCTCCACTCCCTGTACCGGGCTCCGGCCCGGCTGGACGAAGCGACCGGGGCTGTCGCCTTCGCGGTGAACACGCCGTGGGGGGACGCCGAGGTGTGGGCGGACTCGTGGGACGTCACGCCGCGCGGGTGGGCGGCCGCCGAGGCCTTGGGGGAGGGGACCGTCGGCCACTGAGGCTTGCTCGTCCGAGGTGGACGCGCCGGACGCGCCGCCTACCCGGACATGGCTCGAGTCGCTGCCCCAGAGCACCGCCGCCGAGCACTGGTCTGGCGCCGAGTACCTGACCGACGACGGCTTCATCAGCGATGAGGAGTTCGACGCGATTCAGCAGGAGCTCGCCGCTCGGATCAAGCCCCGTGAGGGAGGTGCACCATCGCCTGGCTCAACCAGACGCCGGCGGAGAAATAACCAGTAAGCCACGCCACCTCGGGCTTCCAGATGGCCCAGTCGCGGGTGACCACGCGGCGCCCCAGCGCGTCCCCCAAGCCCGCCTTCAGCCCCAGCGTCTCGACCCCTTCGGCCTGCCCCGACCGCCAGCGCTTCACGTACATCGGCACGTCGACCGTCACCATGAAGGCGACGTAGCCGGCGGAGCAGACCGCTCCGATCAACGAGACGGTCTTCAGCGTGCCGTCCAGGTGCGGCACCGACGCCGCCAGCGCGACCCCCACTCCGGCGAAGGTGATGGCCCAGAGGGACTCCTCGATGGCGTGACCGAGGTGGTTCAGGGAGATGACGCTGGACCAGCAGAACATCTGCGCGACGGTCAGCAGCACCACGATGGGCACGGCCAGCGCCTGGACCCAGGAGATCCCCGCGGCGCCCCCGATCAGGTGGATGACCAGCGCGACCTGGGTGGCGAAGCTGATCTCCGCCACGGTCGCGGCGGAGCGCCCCGCCACCATCGAGCTCAGCGGCGAGTCCACGAGGCAGTAGCGCTCCAGGTCGATGCGCGGGAGCACCGAGCGGAAGGCGCAGACCGACGTGAAGACGGCGGTGAGGCAGAACTGGCGGAGCACGTAGGGGTCGTCGAAATCCACCACCGCCGCCGTCGACGCCAACAGCGCCACGTTCAGTACGGAGATCCCGATGAGGAGGTGCCACCAGCGGGTGGTCAGGCGCTCGTCGCTCACGTCGCTACTTGCAGGTGGACTGCACGCTCTGGACGATGGCGGCCATGGTCCTGATCTGAATGCGCCGCAGCAGCGGCTGGTGCAGGCGCGACTTGGCCTGAATCACGTTCTGGAAGAGCACGCGGCCGTCGGGTTTGACCTGCCAGAACCCGTCGTGCCGCTTCTGCTTGCCGGAGATCAGCGTCCACTCGATGCGCGCACTGCCGTCGAGGGTGCGGTGGTACCGGGACTTCACCTCCCCCACGGGGAAGAACTCTTCCGTGAAGGTCACGTCCTGGAACGTCCCCTTCGTGGTGTGCACGTCCACGCCCAGGAGGTGCTCCAGCACCCGATCCATCGTGCAGACATCCGCCATCGTCTCGTAGGCGCAGCGGGTGTCCGCGATGGTGAATTCGGCGGTGCGCACGTCGCCGGCGCCATCACGCGCGGTCGTCCAGATCGGCTCGCCCGCGAAGGCGGGGACGGCGATGAGGAGCATGAGCAGGCAAGCCGCAAGGCGCATCCTGACAGCGTACCCGAGTCCGCTCCTCCCAGCGGATCTCATGGCGCGTCAGCCCCGGACGTACTCCAGCGCGGCCTGCACCGCGTCCGCGTCGTCCAGCAGCTTGTCGTGCGGCAGCTTCGTCTCGAACGCCTCGAAGTCGACGCCCGGCGGCTCCGTCGCCTCCCACCGCACGCGCCCGTCGCCGGGGGTCGTGTCGGTGCCCCGGACCAGGGTCGGCACCGCCTGGGCGCGGCTCCGCAGGATCGCGATCGGCAGGTCCGCGCCGGCCAGCTTGCCCGGGTCCTCCGCCTCGCTTCGGCGCTTCCGCGCCTTGCTCATGGCGATGGCGTGGTGGGCGCGGTACGGCTCCAGGTCGATGCCCGACCGCGCGTAGATCCCGAGCTTGTTCGCCTCCCACGCGGCAGGGTCGTACCAGTCCATCTCGGCGTTGATCCCCGAGCCGTCCGTGGGGAAGAAGATCCAGTGGGCCGACCACGTGTTGTGCGCCCGCGCATCCAGCGGACGGCTCCCCAGGCCGGCCTTGGTGCCGTCGGTGACGTCCTCGGCGAAGGCGATGCCGGTCCCGAACGGCACCCCTGCGAACAACACCCCCGACGCCAGGTGGGGGCGCTCCCGCAGGGTCAACAGCGTCACCAGACCGCCCATGCTGTGAGCCACCACCAACGGCGCGTCGCCGTCCTTCATGGCCGCCGCGTTCAGCGTCTCCGTCAGCCGCTCGACCGCCTCGGGGAGCTCCCGCCGCCAGTCGTACGAGAAGGGGACGAACGTGGCGAACCGCTCCCGGGCCCACGTCAGAAACGGCTTGTAGACGGACACCCCGAGCACCGACGAGATGGGCCCGTCCGGCGTGCAGCCGTCGACCCCCTGTCGATCGCCTTCCCAGGTCAGGGGCAGCTCGAGGCGCCGCCGATCCAGGCCGAGCGCCTGCTTGGCCCCCACCCACCGCAGTCCGGTGGAGTCCCGAAGCCGGCCTCCCTTGATCCCGTGGACGAAGACGAGCGCCACGGCGCTACTGGCTGAACCAGCGGCTCTTGCGCTGATCGCTCGCGACCGTCGTGGTTCCCCCGCCCGCGGGCGCACCCGAGGCCACCGGGGCCTGCTCGCTGGTGCCCGTCGCCGGGGCCGCGCCGGGCATGAGCCCGAGGCGCTGCAGCTGCAGCTTCAAGCCGTCCCGGTCGATCGCCTTGGAGATCGCCTGGTCCGGCTCGACCTTGCCCTCGCGCACCAGGTTGATGAGCGCGGTGTTCAGCTCGACCATGCCGAGCTTGCCGCCGGTCTGCATCGCCATCGAGATCTGGTGGGTCTTGCCGTCGCGGATGTTGGCCTGCACGCCGCTGGTCGCCAGCAGCACCTCCATCGCCGCGATCCGGTCGCCGCCCACCTTCTTGAGCAGGGTCTGCGAGATGACGCCCTTGAGTGAGCTCGCCAGCATCGTCCGGATCTGCCCCTGCTGGTCCGCGGGGAACTGGTCGATGATCCGGTCCACCGTGGAAGCCGCCGTGTTCGTGTGCAGCGTGCCGAACACGAGGTGACCGGTCTCCGCCATCTCCAGCGCGATGTGCACCGTCTCCAGGTCGCGGAGTTCGCCGCACAGGATGATGTCGGGGTCCTCGCGCAGCGCGGCCCGCAGCGCCGCCTTGAACGACATCGTGTGGGTGCTGATCTCGCGCTGGTTGATGAGGCAGGACTTGTTCGGGTGCACTATCTCGTCCGGGTCCTCGATCGTGATGATGTGCTCTTTCCGGGTGCGGTTGATGTAGTCGATCATCGCGCACAGCGTCGTCGACTTGCCCGAGCCGGTCGGACCCGTCACCAGCACCAGCCCCTTGGTGAGCTTGCACAGGTCCAGGATCGCCTCGGACAGGCCCAGCTTCTCCGCGGAGAGGATCTCCGAGGGGATCAGCCGGAACACCGCGCCGGGGCCGCCCAGGTCGTAGAAGTAGTTCGCGCGGAACCGCCCCATCCCCTCCAGGGGGTAGGCGAAGTCCGTGTCGCGGACCTCCTCGAACTCCTTCCAGTTCTCCGGCGGGCAGATCTCCTTCAGCAGCTCCGTCGCCTGTCCGGCGGTGATCGCGTTCTGGCCCATGGGCACCATCTCGCCGTCGACGCGGAGGCGTGGGATCTCGCCCGCGGTGAGGTGCAGATCGCTGCCCCCGTGCTTGACCATGGCCTGGAAGAACTGGTCGATGCGGGCCATCTCAGGCTCCCTTCCCGATGCGGAGCTGAGCGATGTGGCTGTACGGCACCATCACGGTGCCCGAGTCGGTGGCGATCCAGAGCTCGACCCCGGCGGGGCCCTTCTCGACGCGAACGATCGAGCCCACGACCTCCGCCCCCGTGGTCGGCTGCACGCTGACGGTGCCGCCGTCGGCGACGAGGTGGTCCAGGGAGTGCTTCGCCGCCCCGGAGATCTCGTCGGCCCAGCGTCGCGCGTCGCGCAGCAGCCCGCTGGTCGTGGACAGCCGGTCCAGCAGCGTGGAGCCCAGCCGGCCCATGACGATCACGCCCGAGCGCGGGTTCTCCATGAGCCAGTCCTGCAGCGGAATGGCCGGAATCGAAAGGATCTGGGTGCTTCCGTGCGAACGAGCCGAGGCGGTTCAGGTGCCGGTCTCGAAGATCGAGCCCTCGCCGAGGATCGCGCCGGGCCCGAGCGTCGCCACGACCGCCGTCTCGGCGCCGACGAGGCCTTTGACGATCTGGAGTTGGCCGCTGACCACGACGTACATGTGGTCCCGCGAATCCCCCTCGCGGAACAACACGTCGCCATCATCCAGGGTGATGGACTCGGCGCCGCTGCCGATGCCATCGAGGGTCTTCTCATCCAGCCCGGCGAAGAAGGTCAGGCTGCTTAGGATCGATGTACTCAAGGGAACCTCCCCGGATCGTAGCGACCAAATCTAGCGGAGCGCAGCGATTCGCGCGAAGACGGGACAACCTTCGTGGTGCGCGCCCGGGATGCGTCCCACGCTCATGAGGAACTCGCCGGTGATCTCGCCGCCGGTGAACTTGAAGGTCGTCTTGAAGAGCGTCACCCACGAGGCCTTGTCGCGGCCGTCATCGTGGGCGTCGAGCCAACCGGCGAAGCCGCCGTGGGTCTCGCGGAAGCCGCGGATCACCCCCGCGTTGTGGATGGCCGCGCGGACCTTCAGCTTGTTCCGGATGATCCGCGCGTCCGCCAGCAGGCGGGCCACGTCGTCCTCGCCGTAGTCGGCGACCGTGTCGACGTCGAAGCCGTCGTAGGCGGCGTGCATGCCGGCCTGGCGCTTGAGGATCAGCTCCCAGCTCAGCCCCGCCTGGTTGATCTCCATCACGAGGCGCTCCAGCAGCGCCGACTCATCCCGCGTGGGGAAGCCGTAGACCTCGTCGTGGTAGCGCTCGTGAAACGGCCTGCCGGGGGCGTATTCGCAGTACGTGGGCATGCCGGGGTTCTAGCCCAGGCCCGGCTACTCCCGCTCGTGGCAGGCGAAGCAGCCGAAGTCGCCCTGGGGGAACGGCTGCTCGTCGACCAGCGCCGCCATCTCGGGCTTGACCACCTCGTCCATGAAGTCGGCGAACTCCTCGCGTCCGGGCTCCGAGACATCCAGCGGGAACGAGATGGGGGTCACGCCGTTGGGGAGCTCGTACTCGACGTCGTCGGCGTCCTCGCCGTGGCAGGTTTCGCAGCCGAAGTCCTCGAACTCCACCGGGTCGAACTCCAGGAAGAGCTCCTGCATCGCCGGCTCGACGATGTTCTCCATGTAGGCGATGCGCTCGGTGAAGCTCAGGTCGGCCCACGGACCCGTCGCCACGTAGGGGGTGTCGTCGTCGTCGTCGCCCGCGTCATCATCGTCGGCGGGCACGGGGCCGCACGCGGTCAGCGGGAGGAGCAGGAGCAGGAGCAGGAAACGGGCCATGGCGGACGGACTCTCTTTCTGACCTGACATTACGGTCCCGACTTTCGATTCGAAATCAAAACATCTCGAGCCTGGCTATATACGACAGAAGTATTATGAGAAGTCGGCTAGTCTTTCCGGCCCGTGACGGATGCTGAAGACACTGACGAATTCGTTCTCGTCGCCTACGACGAAGACGGAAACGAGATCCCCGACGACACCGACCCGTTCTCCGGGTTGAAAGAGGACGAAGAGGGCTCTCTCGACCTCACCTTCGGGGAGCATCAGTACCGGCGCATGGAGTACGACTCCAACGACCGGTTCGCCATCTACAAGCTGATGGCCCACTTCCGCGAAGACATCGTGCGCGAGGGGATGATCTTCTGCGCCGGCGCCGGCGCCCTCGGGAACGAGGTGCTGAAGAACTTCGCGCTGCTGGGGGTGGGGAACCTCTGGTTCTGCGATTTCGACGACATCGACGCGAGCAACCTCGCCAAGTCGGTGCTGTTCCGCCCGCGGGACATCGGCCGCGCCAAGGTCGAGGTCGCCGCCGAGCGGCTGAAGGACATGGACCCCGACATGACCCTGGTGCCGCTGTCCGCGGACATCCGGTTCGGCATCGGGATGGGCGTCTTCCGCCGGATGGACGTGCTCTGCAGCGTGGTCGACAGCATCGACGCGCGCGTGGGGTTCAATCGGATCGCGGCGGCGCTGGGCAAGCCCTGGCTGGACGCCGGCATCGGCGAGCTGAGCTGGCGGGTGACCTGCTGGGATCCGCCGGGCGGCCCCTGCTTCGAGTGCACGATGGACAACGCCATGCGCTACCAGCAGCACCTGCCGTACGCGCCCAGCTGTGCGCCCATGGCGGAGGCGATTCGCGAGATGCAGCGCCAGCCGACGAGCCCCCTGGCGGCGGCGATGAGCGGCGCGATGATGGCCCAGGAGGCGCTCAAGCTCCTGCACGACGTCAAGATGGAGACCCCCCCCGAGCAGCTGGAGATGCCCCACGGCGTCCAGTACTACTTCGGGGGAGGGGACCCCTACCTGGAGGCCCAGGTGCGCCGGCCCACCCCCGACTGCGAGGGGCACGACTTCTGGGGCGAGGTGACGGAGGTCCGGGAGTTCACGGCGGAGCGGACCACGGTCCGGGAGCTGCTTCAGAAGGGCGCCGATCTGCTGGAGGTGGACCTCAACAAGGTCTCGCTGCGGATCGGCTACGACCTCGTGGTGGAGAAGTACTGCCACCAGTGCGGCACGCGGACCGAGTACATCAAGCCGCAACGGGCCCGCGACTTGGACCTGTCGTGCCCGAACTGCGACAATGAGGCGCGTCCCGACTACAAGCGGGCGCTCCGTGTGTTCGACAAGAAGTTCATCGATCGTCCGCTCGCGGACCTGGGCTTCCCGAAACTGCAGATTTTCCTGCTGTACGGGGGCAAGGGGCGCATCGCGGTGGAGCTGACCGGTGACGAAGCTGAGGTGATGGGTGGCGGGTAAGTCTGACGAGGGAGGACTCGGCGGTATCGGCGATTTCCTGCCGACGTTCGCCATCCTTGTGATCTTCTCGGTGGTGGGCGGACCGTTAAAAAAAAGAGACAGCACCCCGTGGATCGGCCTCGCCCTGACCCCGCCGGTGGCGCTGGGGATGATGTCGGCGGCGGCGGTGCGGATGATCCTGGGCCGCTCCATCGGCGGCTTCGGGCTGACCTTCCTGGTCGGCGGCGTGCTCTTCCTCGTGATGTTCGCCTTCGCCACCGTGCTCGGGGTGCTGACCTCGCCGGTCGAAGGAGGCGCCGCCATCGAGGTGCTGCCGGTCGCGCTGGGGCTCACGGGCGGCTTCTTCGGCACCTTGTTCGGGGCGCTGGCGTTGAAGCACTACGTCGTCGGCGAACAGGACGACATCGAAGACGACGAGGATCTGAACCAGGCCGAAGAGGAGGACATTGACTACTCCACGGAGCCTGAGGACCTCGTCTGCCTGCTTACGAACCAGGTTGTGAATCGGGACCACGACAAGTACGTCGTGTGCCACAGCCGCATGAACGTGACCTCGGTCTGCCATGCGGTCTATTTGTTGGATTACGTCCACCTGCTGGATGGGCGCTGCCGACGGTGCTATCAGCCCTTGCGTGATCGGGACCTGAAGGGAATGGGAGGCTGACCGTGTGCTATAGCTTCCCCGACTCCCGCATGCCTGCTTCCCCCGTGGACCGGGGGCCTATTGGCGGCGGCGGAGGAGACAGATGAGCGATGTGGTCAAGGTGCGGCTCAAGGAGCCCACCGGCGGAACGAATCGAACGGTCAAGATCAGCAGCAACGTGCCTGCGAGCAAGCTCGCGCCGTTCCTGGCGCGCCAGCTGAAGATGAACATGACCGATGAGCAGGGGAATCCCCGCTCGTTCAAGATTTCTGTGCCCGATCGCCGCAGCGGCGGTCGTAAGCACTACATCCTCCAGCCGAACGAGTCCCTCGGGGACGCCGGCGTGGAGGAGGGCGACGAGATCCGTCTCGTCATGGAGCACATCCCCGCCTGATCGGAGGATCCCGTGGCCAAGAGCAAGAGCAAGCCCAAGGGGGACGCGAAGTTCGTGATGGGCCGACTCCAGACGGAGTGGGACCTGCTGCAGAACTTCATGGCCGAACAGGACGAGGTCGCGGTCGAGCCGTTGGACTTCACCTGGGGCGAAGAAGCGCTTCCCTACAAGTACCGGTTCACCTTCACGAAGCCGACGTTGGGCAAGCCCAGCGGCGAGTTCAAGCTGAAGGGGTTCCCGCTGGACCACTTCCCGATTCGGGACACGGTCAGCTTCGACATCTACCTGAGCGAGGCGTACCCGGTGGTGAAGCCGGAGATCTACGCCGTCAGCGATGTCTGGCACCCCAACATCAGCAACAAGGACGGCTTCGTCTGCTACGTCAACGACAGCACGTACACCCTCGCGGTGCACCTGCAGGACATCGCCGACATGCTGCTGGGCGTGCTCAGCTGGGCCGACATCCACGAGAACCCCGACGACTTCTACCGTCGGGTGGAGATCGGGGACTACTTGAACCCCGACGCCGCGGGCTGGGCCTACAACCACCCCGACGAGATCGACGAGTTCCGCGCCTTCTACTACACCGGCGGCGGAATGATGTTCGAGGCTGAGGACGACTGACGTCGTCTCGGCTCAGTTGATCGAGAGGTCGATCGAGTAGGCGCTGCCGGCCGTCGGGCCGAGGTCCTGGATCATCTCCACACGCAGCACGTAGGTCCCCGTCGAACCCGCCGCGTGGGACAGCGACTCGTTGTCGGTGCTGGAGGTCGACTGCGTCACCGCCGCGCCCGAGGGATCGATCAGCTGGATGTTGATGTCGCCTTCGGCCTGGCTGAAGAGCACGTCGACGTCGATTGTGTCCCCCGCGGTGACGGCGAACCCATAGAAGTCCCCGTCCTCGGGGCAGCCGACGAGCCCACCGGTGGTGCCCGCCGAGATCGTCGCGGCGGCGAGCTCCGAGTCGTTGTCTTCGAAGGCGTCCTCGTTGCAGGTGTTCACCGCTGACAGCGACAGGTCGTACGGATTGCCGGTGGTGGGCCCCGTGTCCGCCACCAGGGTGACCTGGAGGAAGTGCGTGTCGGTGGACGCGGCGACGTAGCTGATCGACTCGTTGTCGGTCGCGGTCGTCGACGACGCCACGAGGTTGGCGTCCAGGTCGAACAGGTGGAGGTCGACATCGCCGTCGGCGTGGTCGAACACGGCACCGGCGGTGAGTTCGAACGCCTCCGTCAGGTCGATGGCGAACCAGTCGTCGTCTTGATCGCAGACCAGCACCGAGTAGCTGTCGGGGAGCGCCACGACCGTCGCGTTGGCCGCGTCATCGTCCTCCTCCAGCGCGTCGGTGTAGCCCGGGGCGGCGCCCACGAAGACTTCCAGGTCGTAGGAGTTGCCCGGCACGCTGCCCGCGTCCGCGGTGAGCTCCACGAGCACGGTGTGCGTGCCCGCGGTCGCGCCCGAGGAGCCGACCTGCTCGTCGTCCGTGGTCGAAGCGCCGGTTCCGATGACGGCGCCGGAGGGGTCGAACAGGGTCAGGTCGATGTTCCCCTCGGCGGTGGAGAAGGCGGTGGTCACGTTGATCGCCTCGCCGCTGGCGACGGAGAAGCTGAAGTAGTCGTCGTCGGTGGGGCACGAGCCGAGCCCGAAGTAGCTGTCCGGGCTGACGGGAGCCGCCGCGCCCGAGGTGTCGTTGTCCTCGTACGAGTCGTCGACGCACGAGGCCGAGGGGGTCGAGGACAGGTCCAGCCCGTAGGTGTTGCCCGCCGCCGCGCCCGAGGCCACCGCCAGCGTCACCTGCAGCAGCAGCGTGGTCGTCGCCGCGGAGGCGTACTGGATGGTCTCGTCGTCGGTGGCGGAGTCGCCCGTACCGACCTCGTTGGTGCTCAAGTCGAACAGGTGCAGGTCGACGTCGCCCTCGGCGTGGCTGAAGGAGGCGAACGCTTGCAGCACGTCACCGGCGGAGACGTCGATGGCGAACCAGTCGTCGTCCACGTCGCAGGAGGTCAGGCCGGCATACGAGTTGGGGACGGACACCACCGTGGGGTTGGATGCGGGGTCGTCGTCCTCCTCGAGGGTGTCGTCCGGGCAGGTGGTGGCGTTGCCGATGGAGACGTCGAGGTCGTACGGGTTCCCCACCGCGCTGCCGGTGTCGTTCACGTTGAGCACGTGCACGAAGAAGGTCCCTCCGCTGGGGACCGAGTAGCTGATGGACTCATCGTCGGTGGTCGACAGCGAGTCGGCGACGACGCTCAGGCCGGAGTCGAACAGCTGCAGGTTGATGTCGCCCTCGGCGTGGCTGAACTCGACGATCACGACGATCGTCTCGCCGCTGAACGCGGTCAGCTCGTAGTAGTCGTCGTCGACGGGGCAGGCCTGGCCGGCCTGGGCGATGGGCGGCGCGATCATGGTGGCGGAGGCCGCATCGTCGTTGTCCTCGAGGCCGTCGTCGGTGCAGGTCGCGGGGGCGCCGGGCACGAGGACGACCTCCAGGGTGTAGTCGGCCCCCGGGGTCGCGTCCGTCTCGCCTACCAGGGTGACGGCGACCTAGTAGTTGCCTGCCGCGGTGACCGTCACGGCGCCGGTCGACTCGTTGTCGGTGGTCGAGGTGCCGGAGGCGACGAAGTTGCCGGCCTCGTCCAGCAGCCCAAGATCGAGGTTGCCGTCGGCGTTGGCGAAGAGGATGTCGGCGGTGATGGTGTCGCCGAACTCGAGGAAGACCTCGAAGTAGTCGTCGTCGCCGGGGCAGGCGGTCAGCCCGGTGGTCGTGCTCGAGGAGGTCGCGAGCGTGGTCGGCTCGGCGCCGTTGTCGTTGTCTTCGTAGACGTCATCGGCGCAGGTGGGGGCGGCGTCATCGTCGTCGTCGGGTGCGATGTCGTCGTCGTCGGGTGCGATGTCGTCGTCGTCGGTCGCGTCGTCGTCGTCGTCGGACGGCTCGGGATCGGGCTCAGGGCAGCCGAGAACGCCGCACAGGACGAGAAGCAGGACGAGGGCGCGGGGCGAAGGCATGGACCTCCATGGTGCCACGCCGGGCCGCGGGAGCCTCTGCTCGTGGAACCAGAAGTTCAGGCTCGCGCAGGCGGGGAGCCACTGCTCGGCGTCGCCGTCGAACCAGCCGTAGGTTGCGCTAGTTGATAGACAGATCGACCGAGTAGCTGTTCCCGGGGGTGGGGCCCGCGTCCGTGTACAGCTCGACCCCGAGCAGGTACGTGCCGGTCGACGAGGCCGTGTGCGCGATGGTCTCGTTGTCGGTCGTCGAGAAGGCCTCCACGATCGGGTCGCCGGCGGGGTCCAGAAGTTCGGCGTCGACGTTGCCGTCGGCGTGACTGAAGAACACGTCGATGTCGATGATCTCGCCCGCCACGACGGCGAACGAGTAGAAGTCCACGTCGACCGGGCACGCCTGGAGGCCCGACGTCAGACCCGTGGTGATGGGCACCGCGGCTGCCTCGGAGTCGTTCTCCTCGAACGCATCGTCGGTGCAGGTGGACAGCGTGCCCGACAGGCTCAGGTCGTAGGCGTTGCCCGTGTTCGGCGGCCCCTCCGCGGCGAGGGTCACGAGGAGGAAGTACGTGGCCGAGGTCGTCACCGAGTAGGTGACCGACTCGTCGTCGGTCGTGGAGAGGGAGCTGGCGACCTCGAGGGCGGAGAGGTCGTACAGGTAGATGTCGATGTCGCCGTCGGAGTGGTCGAAGACCGCGTCGACCGTGAGGTCCTCGCCGGCAGCGAGCGTCAGCTCGAAGAAGTCATCGTCCAGATCGCAGGAGTACAGCGACAGGCTGTCCGGCACCGTCAGCGGAGTCGCCGAGCCGGCGTCGTCGTTGTCTTCGAGGACGTCGTCCGGGCAGCTCGGCGGAGCGCCCACGAACACGTCCATCGAGTAGGGGTTGCCGAGGATCGAGCCGGAGTCCGTGAAGAGCTCCACCCGCACGATGTACGTGTCGTTCGCGGGGGCCACGAAGCTGACGCCCTCGTTGTCGGTCAGCGAGAAGCTGTCGTCCAGCAGGTTGCCGGCCGAGTCGAACAGCTCCATGTCGATGTCGCCCTCGGCGTGGCTGAACGTGGTCAACGCGCTGATGTCTTCGCCTGCGGACGCGGTGAAGCTGTAGTAGTCGTCGTCGCTGGGGCAGGCGGCCAGTGCCGGGTAGTTGCCCGCGCTGACGGCCGCCGGAGTGGCGTCCGTGTCGTTGTCTTCGTACGCGTCGTCGATGCAGGTGACCGGCGGCGAGGTGTCGAAGTCGATCGAGTACGAGTTGCCCGCCAGCGGACCGGTGTCGTTGAACAGGGTCACCTGCAGGAAGTAGGTGTCCGCGCCCGGCGCCGGGTAGGCCATGCTCTCGTCGTCCGTGGAGGACTCGGCCGAGTCGACCTCGTTGGCGGCGAGGTCGAACAGGAACAGGTCGATGTCGCCTTCGGCGTGGCTGAAGGTCGCGTCGATCTCCAGGATCTCGGCCCCGCTGGTCGTGACCTCGAACCAGTCGTCGTCCAGATCGCACGACGTCAGGTCGATGAAGCTGTCCGGCGGGGTCACCACGGTGGGCGAGGAGACGGGGTCGTCGTCCTCTTCCAGCGCGTCGGGCGCGCAGACCGCGGCGACCACGATGGCGAAGCCGATGTCGTACGGGTTGCCGGGCACGGAGCCGAGGTCGTTGACGTTGGCGACGTGGAGGAAGTGGTCCCCCGAGGTCGCGGCGGTGTACGTGATGTTCTCGTCGTCGGTGACGGACACCGAGTCGTCCACCAGGACCAGGAGGTCGTCGAACAGCTCCAGGTCGATGTCACCTTCGGCGTGGCTGAAGATCGCGTCGACCACGAGCGCCTCGCCTGCCGCCAGGGTGATCACGAAGTAATCGCTGTCCCCGTCGCACGCCTGCAGCGAGTACGCATCCGGCGGCGTGATCACGGTCGGGTTGATGGTCGGGTCGTCGTTCTCCTCCAGTACGTCGTCAACGCAGACCGCAGGGCCGGCCGGGACGACGTCGACGTCGAGATCGTAGTCGTTGCCCGGGACCCCGTCGGTCTCACTGACGAGGTAGAGGAAGATCTGGTGCTCGCCCGTCGCCGTGGCGACGTAGGGGCCCGCGGTTTCGTTGTCGGTCACTGACTGGCCCGACGCGACGATGTTCAGGGACGGGTCTCGCACCAGCAGGCCGATGTTGCCGTCGGCGTGGGTGAACGTCGCATCCACCGTGATCGTGTCGCCGAGCTCCAGATCGATGAGGAAGAAGTCGTTGTCGCCGGGGCAGGCGACCAGGTCCGGCGTCGAGCTGCTCGAGGACGACAGCAGGTAGCCGGTGGGCCAGGAGTCGTTGTCCTCGAAGGCATCGTCGCTGCACCCCGAGGCCGTCGTGACGGTCACATCCAGGTCGTAGTCGTTGCCCGGAACCCCGTCGCTCTCGCTGACCAGGTACAGGAAGATCTGGTGTTCTCCGGCGCTGGTGGCGGTGTAGGGACCGACGCTCTCGTTGTCGGTGATCGACTGGCCAGAAGCCACGATGTTCAGCGACGGGTCGCGTAGGAGCAGCCCGAGGTTGCCGTCGGCGTGCGTGAACGTCGCATCGACGCTGATCGTGTCGCCCACGTCGAGGTCGACGAGGAAGAAGTCGTTGTCGCTGGGGCAGGAGACGAGGCCGGGGGTCGAGTTGCTGGCGGTCGGGAGCAGGTAGCCGGTGGGCCAGGTGTCGTTGTTAGCTACGGCCAAGAAATCGGGCGTTTCGTCCGATCCGGTTTTGATAACCACCAACGCCGGTCCAGCCGCCAATTTGGCATTGGTTCTGGCACCTGAAGAGGTTTCGAGTTTAGCTCAAGGCA
>PVBE012001085.1_pt1 | contig 34812 bp, 29 predicted proteins | sample 1631181 | NCBI WGS metagenome assembly PVBE01 (sample SAMN08397723, study PRJNA350692) | Marine metagenome, whole genome shotgun sequencing project. | isolation source: water | place: Pacific Ocean | collected 2012-04
CGCTACGGTCCGCAGCCTTCGATGCCGCTCTACGTGCTGGCCGCCGTTACCGGCGTGGGCCGCATGGAGGGCAACCGCCACTACCTGTCGGATGTGCTGATGGGCGCCGCGGTGGGCATCGCCGTCGGCAGCGTCACGGGAGCACCACGTGGCGAAAAGTTGACGGTCACACCCACCCCGGGCGGGGTCAGCGCCCGTCTGCGATTCTGAGTTTCAGAGCCGGACTTCGGCCCCCGCCTCCGCCGATTCGTAGATCCCGTTCACCAGTCGCTGCACGCTGATGGCCTCATCCCAGGTCACCACCGTCGACGATCGACCGCGGATGACATCGATGAAAGCCACATGTTCGGCCTGGGTGCGGTTTTCGGGCTCCTCACCGATCACCAGATCCACCGGCGTGACCTCCTGCTGACGATCCAGCGCCACGTAGGGCTCCACACTCTGCACAACACCCAGCGTCCCGTGGATTTCCCAGCCCCAGTTGCGCTCCCGGGGATGCTGCAGCCAGTTGCCCTCGATCGACATGGACGAGCCATCGGCGAAGCGTGCGTGGGCGTGACTGAAGTCCTCCACCGTCACCTCGGATACGTCCCCCTCGAAGTGGATGGGCGGATCGGGCATCCTGTCGATTCGACGGAAGGTCGAGGCGCTGACCGTCAACGGCCTCGGCGCCCCGATGAGCCAGTACACCGCGTCGATGTGGTGTACTGTGGTGGCCGCAATGACGCCGCCGAGCGACATGTCGGCGCGGTGGAAGAACCGCCCCCCGGGGTAGTGCATGTTGTGCCCACCCCAGACGCGGGTGTGGTAGACCTGGCCGAGGTGTCCATCGGCGATGTACTCGTGCACGGCCTGCTCCACCGGCGACTGCCGGATCTGCAGCCCCATCGTGAACCGCCGCTGTGCCGACGTCGCCGCCGCCGCCATGGCCTCCGCCTCGGCCACACTCATGCACAACGGTTTCTCACACAGCACGTGGGCCCCGGCCTGGAAGGCGGCGATACACTGCTCTGCGTGAAATCGCGGCGGTGATGCCACCACGACGTACTGGGGAGCCACGGCTGACAGCATGTCGGCCACGTCGGCGAAGGCACGGACTCCCTCTGCCTCGGCGGCCTTCTCGGCCGCAGGCAGATGTGGATCGACGACGGCTACGACCTGCGCCTCAAGGATTTGCGCCAGACAGCGGAGATGCAATCCGCCCATAGACCCGGCACCGATCACAGCCGTTCGGACTCTCTCCATACTCGCCGTCACGGTCGCGTCGGGCTGCCGTCGGGCAACCGTGTCTGCGTCCACTCCTCGATGGTGTCCTGGCAGGGGTATTTTGCGGCCAGCTCCTCGTTGATGTCGATGCCGAGGCCCGGCTGGTCATTGGGGTACATGTAGCCGTCGCGCACTTCTGGAAGCCCGGGGAAGATCTCGTAACACAGCTCATTGAACCGACACCACTCCTGCACCCCGAAGTTGGGGGCCCAGAGATCCAGGTGCATGTTGGCGGCGTGGCCTACCGGCGAGGTGTCCCCCGGGCCGTGCCAGGCGGTGCGGATGCCGTACATCTTGGCGAAGGCCGCCACGTGTTTGGCCGGCGTGATACCGCCCATCTGCGACACGTGCATACGGATGAAGTCGATCAGGCGGCCCTCGATCAGCGGCTGCCACTCGCGTGGGTGGTTGAACAGCTCACCCATGGCGATGGGCGTGGCGCACTGGGAGCGGATGTTGTGGAACCAGTCGATATCCTCCGGCGCCAGCGGATCCTCCAGGAAGAACAGCTTGAACCGCTCCATGTCCTTGGCGAACTGCACGGCATTGATCGGCACCAGTCGCTCGTGGATATCGTGCAGCAGCTCGACTTCGAAGCCGAGCTCGTCACGCACATGCTCGAAGACCTCGAGGTGGGCTCGGACATAACCGCGAGGATCGAAGTAGGCGCCGGGCTGTGCTCCCTCCGGCCGCGGCTGCTTCGACTCCTTGCCGCCATAGCCGCCCTGCTGCACACGGATGTACTGGTAGCCCTGCTCCATGAAGCCGCGGATGGAATCGACGATCTCCTCCTTCGTCGATCCCCCAGCGTGGGCGTAACAGGCTGCTGCCTCCCGACACTTGCCGCCGAGCAGTTGGTACACGGGCATGCCGGCGCGCTTGCCCTTGATGTCCCACAGCGCCTGGTCCACACCCGAGATGGCGTTGTTCAGCACGGGCCCGTTGCGCCAGTAGCTGTGTACGCAGGACATCTGGTAGATCTCTTCGATGCGATCTACGTCTCTGCCGATGAGGAAAGGCTTCAGGTGTCGCTCGATGGCCGTGTGCACGGCGTTGAACCGCTGCGTAAAGGTGGCACAACCGAGGCCGTACAGACCGGGCTCGGAGGTGATGAGCTTGACGATGACGAGCCGCGAACCGGCGGGCTGCGTCAGGATGACCTGTACATCTTTGATCGTGACTGTGCTCATGAGGCGTGATGTTCCGTTGTAGAGGTGGAAGGTGAGTACGATGCGAACATCTCCGGCTGATACGGCAGGAACTGACCCCGCTCCCGGTACAGTTCGTGGTACTGCTGGACCTTGTCCTCGTCGACATCGACGCCCAGACCGACACCGTCAGGAATACCCCAGGTCGGACCGGTGGCCGTCGGCAACGGCTGCCGGATGATGTCATCCGCCATCATGGCCGCCACCTGCTGATTGCCGTCGACCAGATTTGGCAGGGCGAGACATATGTGGTGCGACGCCGCCGCCATGAGACCCAGCTCGCCGTGGGTATGGCGGCAGACGGTCAACCCTTCCCGATGAGCCGACCAGCTGAGGCGGTGGAACTGGGCCAGCGTGCCCACCCAGTTGCTGCTCAGACACAAGGTATCGGCGGCACGACGTCTGATGACCTCGTGTACATCACAGACACGCCACAGGCCTTCGTTGGCACAGATGGCCACGGGCTGACGTGATCTCACCTCGATCATGTTCTCCACGGGCTCGGGCCAGACAGGCTGTTCGGCGAAGTCGATGCGGTAGCGGTCAAACTCAGCCAGGTTACGGATCGCCTCGTTGACCGTCCACGAGCCGTTGGCATCGATGCGGATCTTGCGCGCCGGTCCGATCGCCTGACGCAGGGCGGCGACGATCTCGCACTCGGACGCGAAGTCGATGCCGACCTTGATGTAGAAGACAGTGTAGCCGGCGTCGACGCCGGCCTTTGCCTGGGCGGCGACGTCCTCGGGAGACCCGTAGGCGAGATAGCAGAAGTAGTCGACGGTATCCCGCCGCAGGCCGCCGTACAGATTGTACAGGGGCTGGCCGGCCACCTTGCCGCACAGATCGTTGAGGGCCATGTCGATGCCGGCAAAAGCGAAGTTTCCCGTCATCTCACGATGGTACCAGTGGGCAGCCCCGTAGAAGTCTCCGGCGACGGCTTCCCTTTCCCAGGGATCGCGGCCGACGAATAGCGGGATCGCTGAGCGTACGGCCTCATACACGCTCTCCACATTCGGCCCCGGGCAACTCTCTCCCCAGCCGACCTGTCCGTCATCGGTTGTAATCCTGACCACAACCGCGGTGACACCGTCACGCTGAACGCGTGAGCTGGTCTCGCGATGACGGTACGGTACGCTGACGATCGTCGGCTCGATGGAGGTGATCTTCATGCCCACACGAAAAGGCCTGATCCTCTGCTTGTCGACCCGCGCTGGCGGCCATTCCTGATTTCCTGTCGCGCATCCACCGAATCGTACTACATTCCCGGCATGAGCCGACGTGCCCTGATCGCCCTTCTGAGCCTCACCTGTTGCAGCGCCGGCACGGGGAATGCCGACACTCTCGAGAGTTCGCTGCTGCCCTGGCTCGGCATCGACCACAGCGGCGCCCGCACCTCTCTGAGTGATCCCTGGCAGCCTCTCCCGATGCCGTCGATCCTCGTCGCCTTCGACGACGAGGACCTGCTGCGCCGGTACGTCGATGGCGCCAAGACGGCAGATCTGTCCACACGCCAGGTGCGGATGACGGCCATCCTGCCGTTCCCCGGGGCTGCCAACCAGTGGCTGCAGGTGGAGACCGCGGCCGGCGGCGGAGGCTTCTCGGGTCAGGGACGCGGCCGAGACTGGTCCGGGGCGCTGGCCACCGACCGCTCCGTGGGTGGCCTGGCCTACCGCCGCCATGGCTCCAGCCACCGCCTCACCGCCGGGCTGCGCTGGGGCCGGGAGCGGGGTGGCGATCAGGCCGTCAACTTGTACGACTTCCACACGTCGGCTACCGACAGCCGTATGAATCGTTACTTCTGGGACCTGCTGGAACCGACCCTCGGCGACGAGCTGACCTACACCTGGGATCAGGAGAGCCTGGGTGTTGACATGGGCTGGTCTATCGAGTTGGACGAACACCACCGGCTTGGCGTGCAGGGGAGTTGGCGGCGGCGCACACCGAATGCCGTCATCGATCACGTGAATGACGGTTCGAGACAGGAGCTGCGCGGTCCACGTCGGACCGACGTCGATCAGGACACCCGCGAGAACCGCCTTGTCATCGGTGTCGAGCAGCGTCTGGGATCCGCGACCCGCCTGCGGGGAGAGGCGGGTTTCACCGCACGCCACGCGTCCTCTCTGGCACGCCAGCGGGATGTCCCGCGGTCGGACAGCGGCGTTCTGCTCGATATCATCGAGCTGGGCCGCGGCCGGGCCGATCAGCGCGGGGCAGATGTCTCCCTGCGGGGCACGCGGGACGTTTCGGCCCACCTTCGGTACGAGGGTGCCATCACCTGGGCCCGCTCGGAACTGACGGCCGAGGGCGTGGGCAGCACGCCGGTCCTCGGCTACAGCCTCAGGACTCTGCCCATCTCTCACGGCGGTACTTTTTCTCTGACTGGCGATCTGACAACATGGGCCGTCGATACTGGGGTAGAGTTGCGCTGCCGAACTTTCGGCGCTGCCCTCAGCGGCCTGGCCCTGCGCTCGCGCTATCGTGGTCACACGACGGCCGACGCGCAGATGGAGTTCGGCCTGATCGTCACCCCCGTCGACCGGGTGGCGGCTTACGACCTGCATCTGTTCCGGCTGGCCCTGGCGCCGTGGCTGCGGTTGTCGTCGTCGATGGAACTGGAATACGAAATCACCCAGTACGCCGGCCGCCTCCGGGATCGTGACGCTGACCCCGACCCGCAGGCGTCGGCATCGACCCATCGCGGCGGCCGCATCCACTCTCTGAGGTTTCGACTGTACCTGTGAATGGCAAAGGACGAGAAATGAAACGAATTGAGATCGTGTCACTGACGATGCTGCTCGTCGCCACATCGGTGACGGTGTGGGCGCAGGATGACGAGGCGGACCTGGTTTTCCAGACGGCGAGAACGGACGCCTATGAGACCTACCTCGACGTGCAGGAAGAGGCCTTGCAGGCTCAGCTGGATGCCGGTGCTGACGTCGACGCGGCGCAGATGTCGCTGATCCTGGTCAAGCTCGCCCGCATTCAGCAGGAGGCGGACCGTACGGTGGAGCAGATCTCTGATGCCGCCAGAGACATCGACGAGGCCCTGAACGATGCCTTGGACGACAATGACCTGGACGACGATGTCGAGGCACGTATCGACAGCGCCGGCGACGACATCGGTGACGCCCTCGGCGACTTCGGCGAGGTCCTCGACGTTGAAGGTGGCGAGATTGCTGATCTGGCCGAGGACCTGCGCGCCAGCGACGCTCCCTTCGAGGTCACCGTCCGGATCGAGAGCGACAGCCAGCGGTTTGACGAAGTCGTGACGATCGCGCGCTCTGACTTTGACGATCTGGAGGAGCTGATCGAGGACGGCCAGGACTCCGGACGGTCGCTGGGTGATGCCCTCTCCGAGCTCGAGGCGGCGGTGGAGTCCTGGGGTGATGCCCTGGACTGGCTCGACATCGCGACATCGACCGAGGACAACCAGGCGGCCATCGACGCCATGCGTACCGCCGTGAGCCATCTGGACTCTTCCTACCTGGCCCTCGAAGCTGCCTTCGACAGCAGTCCCCTGGGCGTCACCCTCGACACGGGAGAATCGCGCGCGACGCTCGCCGATGTCGATGACATTCTCGGCGGTCGCACCTTTGCCGTCGGCTCTCGCACAGTGCGCCCCATTGCACTGATCGAAAACCGCACGGCGGGTGCCTTTCTCGATGACAACCTGTTGCAGATCGCCTTCGTCCTCAGTCGGATGTCGGTCGTCGAGTTCAGCAACGCCGACGATCACGAGACCACTGCCGACCTGTTCGAAGAAGGCAGTGAGGAAGCCGCCTTCTACCGTGCACGAACCGAGAAGGCGCAGATCCGGGGCTGGACGTGGATCCTGCTGACCGCCGGTGCCATGGGTCTCAGTGGTTCTGTCGATGTTATGCTCATCGAGTTCTGGAGCTCATCAAGTCCGGACGAGGAGACACTGCGCGGCTACTTCCCGGAGGGCATGTCTGCGGCTATGCTGCAGGTGCTCGGCGTCGATCTCGTCGTCAACACCTGGGTCCCGCGGGACGAGATGGACGATCACATGACCGTCATGCGTGAGCTGTACGAGACGCGCATCAGCCAGGACGATACCGATAGCGAGGCGTACGCCGGCCTGGCCATCGTGCGCACGTACTTCCTTGTCACCGAGAATCATCAGGACCTGCTGGACGTTATCGAGTTGACGGTGGATGGCGACATCATCGGCATCGTCGACCGCTTTGACACCGAGGACTTCGACTACTCGGCCACAGTTGACAGCATCGAGCAGGATCTCGACCGCGCCCGCGAGGATGCCGACCTGGTCTTCCTCGTACTCGACAAGCTCGATGACGACGGCCTCCCTTTCGACATCGAGATCGACGATGACGTCGTGCCTCTGCCGCTGACCGGTGCCACACTGGATACGGGTCTGGATATCATCGGCGCTCTGGCCACCGCCGCCGCGGCTCTGGCCGAGGCTGGTGGTGAAACCCTCGAGCGTGTTGAAGAATCTCTCGAGCTCGACCTCGACCCCAACGAGCTCGACCTCACCGACACCGAGACGCCGCTCGATGTCGCCCTCGCCCTGGAGGTCTCGAATCCCGACTTCCTGCGCCTGAGTCCGGAAGGGGTCGATGACGTAGCGAAACTGGGTGATGACATGGAAGACGCGCTGGCTGAGTTCTCCGACGCCGTGACAGAGTTCAGCGACCTGGCCGTGGATCTGGAAGAGGAGGATGGCACCGGCGTGGCTGGGCTCGCCGGGGACTTCGACGATTTCTACCAGGACGTGCGCCACGACTTCAGCGATCAACCCGCCACCACGGTGATCGATGGGGAGCCAGTCGATCTGTCGGCCTGGTTCGATCATCCGCCAGAGCAGGTCCTGCAGCACTTCATCTGGTTCCTCGACGACGACGACGATACCGACAACACGCTGGCCGGACTGTTGCCCGGCCGCAGCGTGCAATCAGTGGTGCTCGAGGAACGACTGGCGCCGGTCCCGGAGGACTTTGCCCTCGGGCAGAACTACCCGAACCCCTTCAACAGCGGCACCGTCATCGAGTTCCAGCTGCCGGTGGATACCCGGATCAGCTTGAAGATTCACGACGTGCTCGGGCGGGAAGTGCTACGTCTGAGCCAGGGCGAACGGACCGCCGGATCGTACCGGGTGCTGTGGGACGGCGCTGACGCGGCCGGCGAGCCGCTGGCCAGCGGTGTCTACTACTACCGGTTGCAGGCCGGTGACCATACCCTCACGCGCAGCCTGTTGTTGCTGCGCTAGAGTTGGACGACCGCGCAACCCGCCATCGTGCCTCGTCCATGACGATTCGTCCGCATGGTCTGATCCCCTTCGCGCTGCTCAGCTTGGTCGCGCTGGCGACCGCTCAGCCTCCGGATTCCCTCGTCACCGATACCCGCGTCGAGCTGCCGACCATCGAGCCGGAACGCCAGCCGCGTCACACGGCCGGCGTGCACCGACTCGTGGCGCTGAAGTACGCCAGGATGGCCGAGGGAACCGACCACTTCAGCGCCGCCCTTCCCGAACTGGCTGCCTTTCTCGACAGCGATGTCGAGGTGGCCGATACGCGCTTCGTCAGCGAGGAGCACGATCTCGGCAGTTTCTCCTTCGAGGGGGCCCTGCTGGTGATGCTCACCGGCAATCGCGCCACGCTGAATCCCAACGACACACAGAAGAAAAGGCTGGGCGCTTACCTGCGCGGCGGTGGGTTGCTGTTCGCCGAGGATGTCCGCTCCCTGGCCTTCTTCGACACCGCCCGTGACGTAGGTCAGTCCGGTACACCCTTCGACCGGCAGCTGAAGGCCCTGATCGCCGATCCGCAGGTCCTGGGAAGGGCTGGCAGAAACTGGCGGCCCGTGGCTCGGAACCATCCCCTGTACCGATCCTATTTCCAGTTCCCCGCCGGACCGCCGATGAGCGGCACCGCCGGCGGGCGCCTGGCGAACGCCCGGGTCACGGAGCTGGAACAGCTCGAATACCGGGGACGGGTCGCTGTCGTTTTCTCCGACCTCAACATCAGCTTCGCCTGGTCTACGTCCGAAGCGGTGGGACGCCAGCGATCACTTCAGTTCGGCGCCAACCTCGTGATCTTCGCCCTGGCCCAGTACGCCGCCGGTGACGTCCGCTAGCGGACGGTTCGGCTGCGACGCTGACTCATCGAGGACGACGCCTCGGCGTCTCCATGGAGATCAGGTGCTCAGCCAGGTCACGGGTCAGTCTCTCTCGGAGGTCGCGGTGTCGCTCATCATCGTAGAGGTTGTCCATCTCCTCCGGATCGGCCACTACGTCGTATAACTCACCACATGCCTGACCGGGATAGTCGACCAGCTTGTAGCGTTCACCCCGGATCATCCTGACCTCACCACTCTCGGCAAAGACATACCTGCGGTCCGGGGGAGGGCCACCACGCAGAGCGGCCACGAGGCTGCGGCCCTGGATCTGCTCAGCCACATCGAGACCGGCACTCTCGAGCAGGGTCGGACTCAGGTCGATCAGCTCAACGGGATCGTCGATGACGAGTCCTGCCTGACCTCCCGGAGACCGCACGATGAGGGGCACGCGCAGCCCGACGTCGTAGAGCATGGGGTACTTTTCTGTGCTCTTGGTCAACATGCCGAAGTGTCCGAGGAGTTCGCCGTGATCGGAGCAGAAGGCGATGACACTGTCGTCGAGCCATCCCCGTGACTCGAGGGCGGCGACGATCTTGCCTACCTGATCGTCTACCAGGGTGACAGCCCCATAATAGTAGGCCATCGCCTGACGCAGCTTCGTCTCGTTCAACTGTTCGTAGTCAACCTGCCGGCCCTCGCGCTTGAAGGCCTGGTGAATGGGTGGCTTGTTCGCCAGATCCTGGCCGAAGGTGTCGGGTACGGGCATCTGGGCCGCGTCGTACATCGAAGCGTAGGGCTCCGGACAGTCGAAGGGTGTGTGGGGGTTGGGCAGCCCCACGAACAGAAAGAAGGGCTCCCCAACCCGCTGATCCCGGAGATACTCGACGGCCCGGTCACCCACCCAGGTGTCGATGAACGCCGGCGCCGGGATCGGATTGACGTTGGCCTGGAAGTCGTCCCAGTAGGCATCGGTTCCGTGAATGGCGTACGCCTCCTGCGCTACCTGCCAGTAGCCATTCTCCTGCAGCCAACTTTTGTAGTCCTGGTGCAGGCAGTCAGGCGTCGTCGCGTCCGAGTTCTGACCACCGGACTGCATCGTCTCGTTAAAGGCAGCTGCCTCTTTGTGCGGGAACAGATACAGCTTACCCACGCCGATACTGCGGTAACCGGCAGCACGGAACAACTCGCCGAGAGTGGCTTCCGTGTCCGCCATCGCCGTGTTGTTCGACACCGCCCCATTCACATGCGGGTACCGACCCGTCATGAGTGCCGCACGGCTGGGAACGCATTGCGGGTGCTGGGAGAATGTCTGGGCGAAGCGTACCCCCGAAGCGGCAAGGGCATCGATGTGGGGCGTACGGATGATGTGATTGCCGTAACAGCCGACACAGTCGGCCCGCAGCTGATCGGCCAGTATCAGCACGACATTCCTGCGTTCGGTCATCGACGCTCCAGATGTTGAATGTTGCGACAGAAGGCTATTCCGGCCGGCTGGCCAGCGCAAAGATACCCGCAGAGGCGGCACGAGAGTTGCGCGTTTGTGCCAAACCCCGAAGATTGTGTAGGTCGTACCGCCTCCTGTGCCACCAATCCAACCGTCACGAAACGCCATTCCTCTGATGATCCTGCAACGCCTCCTTCTCTGCCTCACCGTCGTACTTCCTCTGGCGGGCTTACCGGACCCAGCATACGCCTCCTCCATCGATCAGACAGAAGTCGAACGAGTGGAGGATCTGTCAGAGGGGCTGGCCAACCAGCTCCACGACTTGTCCCTGTCCATGCGGGATCGGGACATGACGGCCATCGCCACGCATTTCGGCGCCGGGCTGTCGGCCACGCCCTGGCCTGGCCTCAGCGATCGTTCCGCGCCTCAGTCCAGATGGGTCGAACACCTCGAGGCGCCAATCCCCACGGCCTCGGTGGGCCGGCGCGCTTTTCTCGCCAGCTGGCAGGATCTGCTCGGCGCTCATGCAAGCATCGAAGATGTCCGTCTCAAGGTGAAATCAGCCGACTTCGAGGGAGTGGACAGTCCGCGAGCCGAGGCCCTGATCGCCATCGCCATCGTCGGGCGCACCCCTGCCGACCAGCGCACGTGGGTGGAAGCCAAGGCCCACCTGGGAGCCGATCAGACCGATGGACGGTGGCACATCGATCACCTCGAGCTGAGCAAGCTGACGATCCGTACGGCACGCGTCGATCTATTCAGTGAAGTGTCGCTGCCGGCCGGTGTCTACCAGGCGGCCCCACCTTTCGGCACACCTGGCAATCCCAGCTTCATTGCCCACGGCGTAGCGTTGGGTGATGTCGATATGGATGGTCGGCTCGATGCCTTCACCACCGGCCATGGCGGTAACTTCCTCTATCTGAATCAGGGCGACGGCACCTTCACCGAAGTGGCTGCCCACGTGGGTGTACAGATCACACCCACCGCCACGGCACCGCTGTTCGTCGACGTCGACAACGATGGCGACAGCGACCTGTTCCTCGCTTCCACCGGCCACCAGATGCTGTTCGAGAACCGTTTGGTACCCGATGGCAGCCTCGAATTCCGTGACGTCTCCCTGATGGCGGGTGTCGACCGGTTCGCCCAGGGATACAGTGCCGTCACTGCCGATGTGAACGGCGATGGATACCCCGACATCTACGTGGCATCCTACAATAAGTACGGCGTCGTCATGCCTGATTCATGGTCGCAGGCGACCAACGGCACGGCCAACCTGCTCCTCGTCAACCAGGGCGATGGCAGCTTCCTCGAACGGGCTCGGAAGTGGGGTGTCGCCGACAGCCGCTGGTCCTATGCAGCTCACTTCGGCGACTTCGATGGCGATGACCGTCAGGACCTGTATGTGGCCAACGACTTCGGCCAGAACGCTCTCTATCTGAATCAGGGCGACCACTTCACCGACGCCGCCGGCGAGCTGGGTCTGCTCGATCCCGGAAATGGCATGGGCGTGTCCCTCGGTGACTACAACAACGACGGGCATGTCGATCTCCACGTCACCAACATGTCCTCCACCGCCGGCAAGCGGATCCTCAAGCGGCTGTTTCCGCAAGAGTCGAGCGAAGTGGATGCAACGCGGGTACTCGGTAAGCTTGCTGCCGGCAACTCCATCTTCCGCAACCTTGGCGATGGCACCTACGAGGAAGTGAGTGCCACCGTCGGTCCCCTGTCGGCCGGTTGGGCCTGGGGTGGTGGCTTCGTCGACCTTGACAACGATGGCTGGCAGGACATACACGCACCCAACGGCTTCGTCTCCGGAAAATCTCTCAAAGACACGTGAAGCCTCTTCTGGCGCCACGTGCTGGCGTCGTCAGTGGAAATCGAAGAAACGGGCAATCAGCAGTACCAGACCGACCATATGGGCAAGCTCTTCGAGCAGGGCTTCTCCTTCAGCGGCTTTGAGCGTGACAAGCTCTACCTCAACGTGAAGGGCCAGCGCTTCGTCGATATCTCGGGCCTCTCCGGCCTCGATTCGGTCACCGACGGTCGTGGTGCGGCCTATGGTGACTTCGATGATGACGGCGACCTCGACATCTTTCTCACCGCGCTCCAGGGCCAGGTCCATCACCTGTTCCGCAACAACATCGGCAATGACAACGGCTTCGTACGAGTCTCGCTGCAGGGCACCGACAGCGGCACCGACGCCTTTGGCGCCGTCGTTCGTATGGGTACGTCCGCGGGTGTGCTGACCAGGATCAAGGCCGGTGGCAGCGGCTTCGTCTCGCAGAGCGACCCCCGGCTCCTGTTCGGCATCGGCCAGGATACCTCGGTATCCTGGATGGAGGTGCACTGGCCGTCCGGCACGGTGCAGCGTTTCGATGAGGCCAGTCCCGGCGCCGGCGTCGCCCGGGCCGGGGCCTCGCTGCGTATCGTCGAAGGTCAACCGGAGACGACGGCCGTCGAGGAGACAGTCTTCTCTCTACCCGATCCCTCCGCACCCGGGGATGTCGTGTTCCACTCCCTTCGTCAGCAGCGGGGCGACGAGTTCCCGGCGGTGGCCCTCGTCGACCAGCGAAGCGGCGAAACGCACGACTTCGGGACCTGGCGCCAGCCCGGCCGACGTTATCTGGTCAACCTGTGGGCCACCTGGTGTGTGCCCTGTCGACAGGAGATGCCGGAGCTGGAGAAGCTCTACCCCGAATTGCAGGCCGCCGGTGTCGACCTGCTCGGCATCAGTCTCGACACGGGCAAGGCGCGGATGAAGGTGCCGCGCTTTCTCGACCGTGCCGGTATCACCTACCCGAATTTCATCACTGAAGAGAGCGCCCTGGAACAGCTGTTCAGCGGCGACCAGATCTTCGTTCCGCTTTCCTACGTCATCGACGCCCAGGGCCGTATCGACGCCGTGTTCAGCGGCTGGTCACGAGAGTCGGAGGCAGCGATCCGCAAGCTGATTCAGTAGCCGCCCTGTTCCTGGGAAACAGCTGTACAAAATCGGAGAAACGCCTCAGATGCGATCCACCCTCGTCACTCTCGTCGTCATCGCTCTGCCCCTCATGAGTTCGGCAGAGCCCATGTCTCTGCACCCGGACGTCACCATCGAACGCCTGCTCGGCGCCGGCAGCAACCCGGTTCGTCTGGTGAAGGATCCCGTCGACAACAGCCTGTACCTGCTCAAGACGAACGGCGAGATCAACTTCGTCGACCTCGAGGAGGGTACGCTGCAACGGCTCTACAGAAGCACGAACCATACGCTGCGTGAAGCCCAGGGACTGGCCATTGATTCTGACGGTACGATGTACGTCAGTGGCTTCCGGGCCTCGGGCAACACCCAGACGGCCACGGTGATGCGGGGCGTCATCGATGCCAGTGGCGAGCGCGCCTGGTCACAGGTGGCTACCACCGAACCGTTTGAGTTGAGCGATTCGTGGTACAACCATCGGGTCAACGATGTCGCCATCAGCCCCGACGGCCGGTTCCTCTTCGTCAACAGCGGCTCGCGCACCGAACACGGCGAGGTGCAGGACAACAACGGCGCCTTCCCCGGACTCAGAGAGACCGGTCTGACGGCGATCATGCTGCGCCTGCCCATCGACGGCGAGGATATCCTCTTGCCAAACGACCGCGAGGCGCTCCGGGATGGCGGCTACCTGTTCGCTGAGGGATTGCGCAACAGCTTCTCCGTAGCGTTTGCGCCCAACGGAGATCTCTTCGCCACCGAGAACGGCCCCAACCGTGACATGCCCGAGGAACTCAACTGGATCCGGGAGGGCCATCACTACGGCTTTCCCTGGCGCATGGGTCGCCTCGACACACCGCAGCAGTTCTCCGGGTACGATCCCACCAGCGACCCGCTCCTGCTGCGCAGCCAGCGCAATGCCGGCAACGGACTCTACGCCGACGATCCTGACTATCCGCCGCCGCCGAGACAGTTCACCGATCCTGTGCTCAACATCGGTCCCGACGCCGACAAGTTCCGTGACCCCGAAAGCGGCGAAGTACGCGATGCCAGTGACGAGGGTGTGGCCCTGGCGACCTTTACCACGCACCGCTCCCCCCTCGGCCTGGTGTTCGACACCGAAAACGCTCTAGGTGGTGAGTTTCAGGGCGCTGGCTTCGTGCTCGCCTGGAATGGTGGCAGCAACGACCTGATCAGCCCTCTCGGTGATCCCGGCCAGGACCTGTGTCTGTTGAAGCTGAGACGCGAGGGTGAGGGGTATACGACCACGGTGACACAGACCGTCGTCGGCTTCGTCAATCCCATCGATGCCGAGTTGATCGGCAACACCATGTATGTGGTGGAGCACGGTGGTTCTCGGGGACTATTCCGTATCGAGTTTCCCGCCGCCATCACTGCAGTCCTTGGCGAGGAATCACTGCCGCAGTCCTTTCTTCTCGAGCAGAATCATCCCAACCCGTTCAACTCCAGCACATCGATCCGGTTTGAATTGTCCGCACCGTCCACCGTTGAGCTGACCGTCTACGATCTGGCCGGTCAGAAGGTGTCGACCCTGGTATCCGGGTTCCGCGAGGCCGGATCCTATTCCTATACCTGGAACGGTCTCAACGATGGCGGGTACGCCGTCGCCAGCGGCACCTATGTGTACCGGCTGTCCACTCCTGACGGACATCGACAGAAGAAGCTGTTGCTGCTGCAGTAGCCGTCAGTCCGCTCTCTGATACACCCGGACGAAGTCGACCTCGAGTCGCTGCGGAAAGATCGATTCGTCCACGCCTTTCACGCCGCCCCAGTTGCCGCCTACGGCGATGTTGAGGATCAGGTGGAAGGGACGGTCGTAGGGCCAGACCGTCCAATCACGCTCCCCCGGCGTGTGGGTGAAGTACGCCTCGTCGTCGACGTAGGCGGTGAGATGTTGCGCATCCCATTCGAGGGCGTAGGTGTGGAACTCTGACTGGGCGTCGACAATCTCGATCTGGCGGCCGATCTGCGTTCCGTCCATGTGATTGTGGGCCTTGGTGTGAACGGTGGCGTGGATGACTCCCGGGTCGTAACCGACGTGCTCCATGATGTCGATCTCGCCGTTGTCCGGCCAGCTGCCATCCCCAAGATCCCAGTCCCTGGGCAGCATCCAGATCGCCGGCCAGGTGCCGCGGCCGTGCGGCAGTCGGGCGCGGATTTCGAGACGTCCGTACTGCCAGTCGGCACGTCCCCGGGTCACCAGTCGCGCTGATGTGTAGTCCATGCTGTCCAGCCATGCTTCGCGCCGGGCTTCGATGATCAGAAGACCCTCCTCGATACGGGCGTTCTCAACCCGCCCTGCGGTGTAGTACTGGAGCTCGTTGTTGCCCCATCCCTGTCCGCCCACATCGTAGTCCCAACGAGTGCTGTCGGGCAGGCCGGCTCCGTCGAACTCGTCCGCCCAGACGAGGGACCACCCCTCGGGCGAAGCCGACGAAGGGGCCGGCGTGGTGCCGCCGTGAATCACACACCCCCCCAGGGCGAGTACCATCAGAGTAAGGGTGACCCGGAGACAACCGGTCTGCAGTTGGGAGAATGTCATGGCGCCTGACTCGAGATGGATTGATGCGGACGGGGTGATGGTGCGCTGTGGCCTGTTGCCCTAAGGTATTACAACACCGGACATGGAGACGAGAATGAGACCACTGCGCCTCAGCACGCTGAGCCACGCTCACGGACACATCAACACCTACTGCGGCGTCCTGCGCGATCGCGATGACGTCGAACTGGTGGCCACCTGGGACGACAACCCGGCCCGTGGGCAACGAGTGGCTGAACAGTTCGGCCTGGAAATACGTGACTCGGTGCGGGCCGTCGTCGAGGACGACAGCATCGACGCTGTGATGATCGGCTGCGAGACGAATCGCCACGCGGACCTGGTGGAGGAAGCCGCGGCGGCCGGCAAGGGCATCCTGCTGCAGAAGCCGATGGCCACCACTCTGGCCGACTGTGACCGCATCATCGCGGCCGTCGAGACCCACGATGTGCCCTTCAGCATGGCCTACCAGATGCGCCAGGACCCGGTGAACGTGAAGATGAAGGAACTGCTCGACGCCGGTGCCATCGGCCGCCCGGCCATGGTTCGTCGTCGTCACTGCCTCAACGTCCTGCTCAATCCCGCCTTCTCACAGGGAGACACCGCCTGGCATGTCGACCCGGTGGCCAACATCGGCATGTTCTTCGACGACGCCATGCATGTGGCGGACTGGTTCTACTGGATGCTGGGGGCCCCCCTCAGCGTCATGGCGGAAATCGACAACATTGTCACCGACGTGGCGCCGGATGACAACGGCCTGGCCATCTATCGCTTTGCCGGCGGCGTCATCGGCATCCTGCTCAACTCCTCAACGACAGTCGCCGCTATCGGCACCACCGAGCTCTACGGCGACGAGGGTACGATCCTGCAGGACTACGGTGATGGCCCGGCAACGGCGGCGCCGCGACCGCCTGATGCGGTGCCTCTGCGCTCGATCCGGCAAGGCGAGAGCGAATGGACCGAGTACCCCCTGGCCATCCCCGGCGGTCAGGGCGAGCGTATCGCCGGCGTACCCCAATCCTTCCTCGACTACCTGCGCGGCGAGCGAGAAACGCCGGTATCGGCGCGGGAAGGCCGGATTTCGGTGGAGATGGTGCTCGGAGCGTATCGGTCCGCCGCAGAGGGTCGACGGGTTGAATTCCCGCTGAGCGAGTAGTCAGCGCAAGAGTTCTCCGTACAGCTCGAGGAGAGGCGCGTTGACGTTGGCCGGATCGGGCCACTCATCGGCTTCCTGGTCTCCCAGATAGAGACTTTCCCGGTACTCCCAGGTCTGTTGGTGGATCCCGAGATCCCTGGCGATCTCGATGAGATCGCGGTAGTACTCGATGGCCCCGGTGTCACGCGAGAACATGTTGATGGTGAGTCCGTATTCGCCCCAGTTGACGGGCACGTTGCGCTGACGCTGGAATTCGGTCACGCGGTCAATCTCGGCCTGCAGACCGGCGCGCGAGAACGTAGCCTCGAGATCACCTGAGGCGAGCGTATAGAACTCCAGCTGAAAGCCGCAGTTGGCCGCCGTCAGATCTTCGGCTCGAATCCACCCACCGATGCGGTAGTGGTGACGGTACTTCACCGGGAAAGCCAGGCCACCACCGCCGGCATTCGCCGCCCCGCTGCCGGCGGTCAGAGCGAAGGAATAGCCGCCCTCGTGGGCTGTTGATGAGGTCTGCCAGTCACTGTCCCCCGCCTCGCTGAAGAGACTCCAGAACGGGAAGTTGCTGGTGAAGAAGGGCTCGAACTCGGTCAGCGCGTAGTCGAACTCCACCTCTTCGGGATCGGCCCGGTGAACGGTGCGTAGCAGCGTCGAATCCGGTGCGAACTCCTCGACGGTGAAGTCATCGAACCAGGCCGTGCCGTCGTTGGCGCCGCAGTCCATGACCGGGATCGCCTGTACCCAGTCGGCCTCGGTGACCTGAAAGAGCTCACCGGGAAACAAGGTCCAGTCGAAGCTCCCGGCGGGCGTCCTCGGGTTGTCCGTGACGCCGGCCCAGATCCCGGACGAGACGGGTGGCAGACGTACGAGGGTGTCCGGGTAGGGCGACCACGCCGCGCGCCCCACCTGGTAACGGAATTCGTTGACGTAGGGATCGGGAAAGTAGAAATGCCAGTCGTACATGACATTGCTGTCTTCCACCTCGAACCACTGGGGGGCACCGAGGACCGACTCGACGATGAGTAGATGATGCGGATCGACACTGCGGATGGAATCGACCAGTGTTGTGGCCAGTTGCTCCCAGGTGTCCGGGCCGATGTCGACGGGTGGATCGGGCTCGTTCAGCAGGTCGTAGGCGGCGACCCAGGTGCTGTCGCGGTAGCGTGTGGCAATCTCCTTCCACAGGGCCACCAGACGCTGCTGGTTGGTGTCGTCTGTCCAGAGATCCGTGCCGCTCGCCGAAGCCCCGACGTCGGCGCCGCCCTGCGGGGAGTGCAGATCGAGGATGACGCGGACGCCGGCCTGCCGCGCCCAGTTGAGGTTCCGATCGAGCCACTGCCAGCCATCCTGGCGGTACACGAAAGGCTGCGCGTCATCTTCGAACACCCGGTAGTTGAGGTTGAAACGCACGACATTCATGCCCAGATCGGCGACCCGCTGGAAATCGGTGGAGTCGTGGTGAGCGGCAGCGATGATGTCCGCCGCCGCTCCCTCCCACGTAGCAAAGTGCAGATTGCTGAAGTTCACGCCCTGCAACAGAATTGGCGTATCGTCGGTCCCGATCACCAGCTGTGCCCCCTGGGCCCGCACGTAGCCGGAGGTCACTCTGTCGCCGAAGACATCGGCAAACAGGAAGAAGTCGTCGAAGCCCACGACGCCGTCACCGTCGAAGTCGCCTACCAGGGCTGCGGGAACGGCAGGTGGCAGCAGCAACAACAGCAGGATCGCGGCAACGACGGTGGGCAATGCGCTACTCCTCTCGCAGCAGGTGCCGGTCGAGGAAGGGGCATGAATGATCAACCATCGTGAAGTCCGGCGGTGCCCCGGGCAGGTGGGGACCGTGGCCGGCGCCGGCGACGACGACGCACTCCACGTCGACGCCACAGTCGCGCAGCTTCCCGGCGAAGGCCTCCGTATCGGCGCAGGGGACGATGTCATCGGCCTCTCCGTAGAACAGCAGGAACGGGCAGCAGTCCGGCGTGACGTGAAACGTCGGCGACGCCTGGCGGGTGATACGGCTCTCCGCCGATCCGGATTCTGCCTCGGCTGACAGGCTCACGTTCAGCAGGGGGATGAAGTTGCCGGCAAGGCTGAACAGGTCGAGAGCCGGGGCACGCGCGACGACAGCCTGGACCTTTGCGCTCAGGCGATCGATCTCACTATCGCTGTCAGCGTCGCCGTTTCCCGCCAGTACCCCGAGCATCGCCACGAGGTGACCTCCCGACGATCCTCCGATGGCGCCGATACGATCCGCCGCGATGCCGTACTCTTCAGCGTGATGGCGGACAAACCGCACGGCTCGCTGCGCATCTTCCAGGGCCGCCGGGAAATGGAATCGCGGCGTGGCGCGATGGTTGATGCTGAACAGGGTGTAACCCGCCTCCACGAGGGGGATTCCCTCGAGCCGGACGTGGGCTGCCTGGTTCAACGGGCGGGCGTCGAGGGAGAGCGGCGCACTCCAGCCACTGCCACAGATGTGGATGAGACCGATACCATTCGGCGCCTGCGGTCGGTATACGTCCAGCAGCAGGGCGAGCCCGGAGTACATCCCGTAGATCACGTTTCTTTCGATGTCGTACATGCTCTTGTCCCGACGGCAGTTCAGTCGAAGTAGACATCCCCCTCCCAGAGCAGTCCCCGTGCCACTTCATCATTCAGCTCCACGCCGATCCCCGGTCGGTCGGATACGTGCATCCAGCCATCCCGGATGAAGGGCGCGTCGCCCGTGCACATCTCCTCCCACCAGGAGACGTCCCGGCCGTGGAATTCCAGCACGAGGAAATTCGGGATCGCCGCCAGCACGTGACAGGCCGCCATCATGCCCAGGGGGGACGACACATTGTGCGGCGCCACCGGGATGTAGCTGGCCTCGGCGATCTCAGCGATCCGTTTGCCCTCGGCGATGCCGCCCGCTTTGGCCAGGTCGGGCATGATGACGTCCACCGCCTTGCGCTCGAGCATCTCCATGAAGTGAAAGCGCGTGTAGTGATTCTCGCCCGTGCAGATCACGGTGCTCGTCGAGGCCCGCACCTGCGCCAGCGCCTCCAGGTTCTCCGCCGGCAGGGGCTCCTCGAGCCACATGAGACGCAGGGGCTCCACCGCTTTGGCCAGGGTGATCGCTGACGGCAGGTCGAATTGGCCGTGGCAGTCGATGGCCAGGTCGATATCCCAGCCGATGGCCTCGCGCGTGGCCGTGATCAGGTCGATGACGTGGGTCATCTCTCTGGCACCCACCGTGTAGTTCACCGGGTCCAGTTTGCTGTCACCACTCTTGTGATCCACGTCGAACTTTACGGCGCTGTAGCCCTCTTCCAGCACAGCCTGCGCCTTTTCGGCGTACGCCGGGCCCGTGTGCGTCTCCCCGGCAGCACAGTCGGCATACAGCCGGATGCGGTCACGATAGCGGCCTCCGAGCAACTGGTACACCGGCACGCTCAGGGCCTTGCCGACGATGTCGTACAGAGCGTTCTCGATCCCTGTCAGGGCGAAGGTCCACGGTGCACTGGACCCGCCCGAATAGCGACCGCGGCGCCTCAACTGTTCATACAGAGGGGCGACGTTCATCGGGTCCTGGCCGATCAGCATGTCCCGGTTGTGCAGTACCATGCTCTTCACCGTCATCGGGCCGGCCATGTGTCCCGCCGAACTGCACTCCCCCGTGCCGACGACCCCCTCGTCTGTATAGATGCGGACGAAGGTCCACACGCTGCCGCCGCTGTGCGGCTCCGGGCGGCCGATGACGCAGGCCTGCACGTCGGTGATTTTCATACGACCCATTCTCCCTGTTCCATCACCGCTTCCTCTGTACCGCCGGGCAGCACTCCGAGCACATCCATCTGCGGACCACCGATCATGAAGTCCACGTGGGTGAGGCTGTCGTTCACGCCTCTTGTAGTCAGCTCTTCATCGCTCAGATCCCCGCCGTCCCGAAGGCACTCGGAGTAGGCCTTGCCGACGGCGACATGACTGGCGGCGTTCTCGTCGAAGAGCGTGTTGTAGAACAGGATACCCGATGTCGAGATCGGTGACGACGCCGGCACCAGGGCGACCTCACCAAGACGGGCGGAGCCATCGTCGGTGTCGATCAGGCCCTGCATGACACTCTGTCCCGCATCGGCCGTGACCTCTACGGCACGTCCCGCGTCGAAACGCACCTTCAGTCCCTCGATCACGTTGCCGCCGTAGTTGAGCGGCTTCGTGGCGGCCACCACCCCCTCCACGCGGTCCTTGTGGGGCAGGGAGAACACCTCCTCCGTGGGCACGTTCGGCGTGAAGGTGATACCCGACTCCGTCGTCGACTGCCCGCCGATCCAGCGATGGCCTTCTACCAGCCCGACGGTCAGGTCCGTCCCGGGCCCGCGGAAACGGAGCGTCGTGAAGGCTGCCTCGGTCAGGTGACTCGCCCTGCTGGCAAGCCCCGCCAGATGGGTGTACCAGGCGGCCACGGGATCTGGCTGATCCAGACGGCAGGCAACGCCGATGGCCTCCCACAACTGGGCCACGGCGTCCGCTTCGGCGATGCCGGGAAAGACCTGCTTCGCCCAGGACGGGATCGGCACGGACAGCACACACCAGTTCACCTGGTGCGATGTGATATAGGTGAGGTACTCCCGGCTGTGCTTGCCTGCGGTGCGCTGCATCGTCGTCACCAGTTCCGGATCCTGATCCTTCAGCAGTTGCGGATCCGTGGCGCGCACGCTGAGAAAGGCGTCACCCCCCTTTGCTCCTGCCACCATCGCCTCGCTGCGCCATGCCGGAAACTCCGTGAAAGAATCGCGCGGCGCATGCTCGAACCGCGCCAGGGTCATCTCGTCATCTGACCAGTTCATCTCCACGTAGCGGGCGCCGCGCTGGTAGGCGGCAGCAGCGATCACCCGCGCCAGTGGCGCTGCCGTGACCGGCATCGACAGCCACAGTCTTTGCCCTGCCTGCAGGCTGAGACCCACGTCCAGGGCCAGGTCCGCATATCTGCGGTACAACTCCTCGATTGCTGCCAAAGCTCGATCCCCTCTTCTTACGTGCGGCAGTCCACACTCTTCCGGAGCCATCCTCCATCATGACCGACAATGAGAAATTCCTCTTCGACCTGCAAGGCTACCTCGCCGTGGCGGATACCCTCACCGCCTCGCAGCTCTCCGAGCTGAACGGGATTCTCGACGCGCGTATCGCCAGCGACTGCGAGGCCGACATGCGGACCCATCGCTTCGGTGGACTCCTCGACTGGGGCCAGCCCTTTCTCGACCTCATCGACAACGCCGCTATCGTCCCCTACCTGGAGTTGCTCCTGGGCGAGCAGTTCCGCCTCGACCACGTCTACCTCGACGTGATCCGCTCCGGCACCAGCCCCATCGGCGCCGGCTTGCACGGCGGCGCCCACCCCTTCAATCCCACCCATTATTACCACCATGAGGACGGCCGCATGCGCAACGGCCTGACCGTCGTCGCCTACAATCTGGCCGATGTGGGCCCCGAGGACGGCGGTACCGGCTGTGTCCCCGGGTCACACAAGAGCAACTTCGGTTTTCCTGCGGAATGGCGGAACATGGACGAGGGGCTGCAGCCCTGCGTACGTCGTGTCACCGGACCGGCGGGTACTGCTGTCATCTTCACCGAAGCTCTCACCCACGGCGCCCTGCCGTGGACGGGTGCGGGTGAACGCCGCACCCTGTTCTTCAAGTACAGCCCCCATCCGGTGTCGTGGGCGGCCGGCTACTTCGACGCCAGCCAGTACGCCGGACTGAGCCAGCGCCAGCGCGAGATCCTGGAGGCCCCCAACGCTCGGTACGGCACTCGTCCGAAGCCGTAGGTGATTGACTTCTGGTGGACAGATCGATACAGTTGTGGTATGACAATACTGCTATCGATAGGATACTCGTATGACTACAGTGACAGTTTCGCCCAAATACCAGGTCGTGATACCGAAGGCCATCAGGGAGAGCCTGCAACTGTCCCCGGGGCAGAAGGTCCAGGCCATCGCTTTTGAGAATCGGATCGAGCTGATTCCTATTCGGCCCATCGCCGAAATGAGGGGAATGCTGGCAGGGCTGGACACAGATATACCTCGTGAGGGCGACCGCCTGTGAACGTCGTCGATTCATCTGGTTGGCTCGAGTACCTGGCCGACGAGACGAACGCGGCTTTCTTCGCCCCAGCGATCGAGAACGTGGCGGAGTTGGTCGTCCCGTCACTCAGTGTCTACGAGGTCTTCAAACGGATCCTGCAACAGAGGAGCGAAGACCTCGCACTTCAGGCCGTCGCCGCCATGCAACAGGGCAGAGTCGTCGATCTCTCGACGTCGCTCTCGCTGAGAGCGGTCAGACTCAGTATCACCCATGGACTGCCTCTGGCAGATAGCGTGATGCTGGCAACTGCTCGAGTCTGGGAGGCAACATTCTGGACACAGGATGGTGACTTTGATGGGATAGCTGACGTACGCTACAAGGCGAAGAGCTAGAGTTCTTCACCGCCAGCGCGGCGCCACCGCGTCGATGAACAGCCGCAATCCCGCGTCGTCTGGCGCGTCCAGGAACCACAGCAGGAGGTGGGACACGCCGATGTCGACATAGGCCTGCACCTGTTCCGATACCTTCTCCGGAGTACCCACCAGCGTCATCTGTGTCAGCGCCTCCGGTGGCGTGTCCGTCTCGCCCGACAGAAACCGTTCCATCTGTGGATCGACCGACGCCGGCGGATTCAGCGCCAGCATGGCACGCAGCTTCGCACGCACGCCTTCCATGTCATCGGCGACGAGGATCTGCATCTCCAGACTCTTCTCGATCTCGTCGTCTGGCCGACCCACTTTGGCGCAGGCGGCTGCCAGTGCCTGCAGCCGGCGGCGCATCTCCTCCACCGAAACCGGCACACTGTTCCAGCCCTGGGCGTAGCGGGCGACGGCATCGAGCATGGCCGGATTCGGTTCGCCGAGCCAGATAGGCGGATGGGGCTGCTGCACGGGACGCGGTGTACAGCGCGCTCCCTTGAGTCGATGGTACTTGCCGGTGTAATCGACTGGACCCTCCCGGGTCCACAACGCCACGGTCAGCTGCAGCTCTTCGACCAGATGCTCGACACGGCTCTCGATGGGCTCCGCCCACGGCAGTCCATAGGCTTCGAACTCCTCGGCGCGATTGCCGCCGTCGACGAAGTGAATCAACCGCCCGCCGGACAGCTGATCGAGCGTTGCCGTCATCTTCGCCGTCATCGACGCGTGCCGCAGAAAATGCGCCATGTGGATCATGCCCAGCTTCGCCCGTTTTGTCGCGCCCGCAAGGGCCGACAGCGTCGTCCAGCCTTCTAAAATGGCGTCGTCCCGACCGAGGAACAGGTGATCGGCGACCCACAGTGAGTCATAGCCCAGTTCGTCGGCGGCAACCGCCATGTCGAAGGTCCGCTTCGCGTCGAGGCGCTCGTACCCGGGCGTGCGGAACAGCCCCCCACCAGGCATGGCGAAGATGGGCACGCAGAAGCCGAAGCTCACATCCCGCATGGATCGCTCCTCACCCGATGACCCGCATCGGCATCAGGGGCAGCTCCGGATCGATGCCGAAGTCGACCTCCACCACGTCTTCGCCACTGCCGAAACGCATGCGGCCCGTGCCCATCTCCGCCTCGGCCTCCGGCGCCCCGTAGAGCGGCCAGGTGTCGTAGTCGATGAGATCACCGTTGAGTCGATGGACACCGTCGAACTCCAGCTCGAGTCGGTCGCCGGCGATCATCGTCAGCGCCACGCGGCCGTCGCCGGGCCAGTCCGCCTGCTCGAGACCTACGGCGGCCCGACGGACACAGAAGTCTTCGAAGGACGTCACCGTCGTCGCCTCCGCCGCTTCGAGGGCGATGCCCGGCGTCGGCCCGTCGATGCGCAGCAGCCAGCCATCGATGAGATCACCGTCGCGCACCATGATGGCGTCGCTGCGCGACTCGCGGATGCGCTCCCAGTGGTATCCGGCGAGGGGTCGTACGCCGACGTAGAAGTCCCCCATGTCGCCCAGCAGCCAGCCGCTGCGTTCCAACCAGTCGGTGTCGGTCGGCAGGAAGAGGTTGGCGAAGGGGGCTTCGTCCTCCTCCGGGATGCGGTAGGCGATGATGGCCGCCCCCTCGTGCTGCACGACACGTTCAAAGGGAGAGGCGCCGAACAATCTGTCGACGGACTGCAGGTAGGGTTTGTCGCTGCCGATGGCACGGCGCGCGTTCTGCGGATACGGCCCGAGGAACACACTGAAACGCTCGGGTCCCTGGAAGGGATGATTGCAGGTGATCTTGGCCTGGTGTTTGGCCCCCGCCCAGGTGAGGTCCCAGGAGACCAGATCGATGGGCCCCGCCGCCGTACCCGGCAGGTTGATCTGCGCCGTGCCGAGGGCGAAGGACTTGCTCATGTACGTCGTCTTGTGCACCGGTCCCGCGTACCGATCCGAATGGCGGATGATGTTGCGCGGCGCCTTCGTCTTCTTCACTACCTGCGGCGTCGGCCGCTCCCAGGCCATGCGGGCAAACAGCGCCGGCGGTCGATATCGAGCCACCAGCGCCGGAATGCCGAAGCCGTGCAGATGCTCCTCGGGATCAAAGGGCTCGCCGCCGAAGTAGAGGTATTGGAGAATGCGGATCGGTCCTACCCGGGTCCAGGTGTTCTCCCGGTACCCCTCACGGCTGTGGCTGCCGGCCCAGGAGCCGTGGAAGAACTCCAGGGCCATGTCAGCCGTCATCAGAGTCAAGACACGTCCGACCTGGGTTCGCAGGTGCTCATCGGTCGTGTGTTCGTACAGGCCGATGAGAGGCATCATGTGTTCGATGTGATACCCGGGTGAGTCATACTCGTGATGACCGATACGCGCCGTGCGCTCGATCGTACCCAGGATCCAGCGGGTCGCCTCGCGCTGCATCGCCACCGGCGGCCGGCCGTCCCAGAATTCGGTCTCGTCCCGCCAGCGCTCTGCCGCCAGCAGATTTCCCGTGTAGTACATCAGCCAGTGGTTTTCCGTGTTGCCCCGTGCCAGCACGCCGCGCAGCATGAAGGACCGGATCATCTCCTCCGCCTCGGCCGTCAGCTGCTCCTCCCAGCGACTGTAGAGCAACATGGCCGGCAAAATATGAAAGGGCCCACCCATGGCCGGATCCCCGTCGCCGGGCGCGACCTCTCCCAGCGAGTTGGAAACCGCTTCGGTCACCCGCGCCGGGTCCTTGCCCCGCGCCAGCAGCGCGTGGGCCGTCCACGCCGCGTGACGGTCGCGCTCGGCGACGACGTCGAGCATCTCGTCGGCACGTGCCTGCACCTGGTCTTCGTACGTCTGCTGATCGATCACGATCCGCCACCTTCCATCGGCCCGCAGATCGCGTTGACCCGCAGAAAGGGTCCCGTTCGCTGCCACGAGCCCCCTTCATCCTCGGAGTACCAGAGTCCGCCCGGGTCGGCGCCGGCTGCCCAGGTCTTCCCGTCGGCGACGAGACAGCGAATCAGCGCCCGGGGACCGGAACGTCCCCAGACACCCTCCGCGTCGCGGCGGTAGATGCCGTCATAGCCGCCCACCAGCAGGAAGTCGCCGGCGACGGCGATGCTGAATACGGCCTCCGTCGGACAGTCGACCCGAGTCCAGGCCTGGCCATCCTCGCTGCGCCACAGACCCTTGTCGTCGGTACCCGCCCACAGGACCGTGTCGACCGATATCAACGAACGCACCGGCGACCCGTTGACCTGTGTCATGGACCAGGAATCGCCCCCGTCAGTCGACCCCAGCAAACCCGCCTCGGTGCCGGCCAGCCACAGATCCGAAGCCGCCAGACACAGGACGTTGGTATATCGCTCGTCCGGAGTAAACTCCTCCGTGAGGCTCCGCCACCGCGGCAGACCGAGCTCATCCGGTGTCGACATGGCCACTCCATAGGACCCGGCCGCAACAGGTGCACCGTCCTCCGTAGCCGCCACCGACAGCACCTCGGTCAGAGTCTCGTCATGCAGCTGCACCCAGCGCCCCGCAGGATCGGGCGGTGCCGCCCACAGTCCGTAGCCTGTGCCCACGAGAAGGGTGTCGTTACTCCTTGCAAGTCCGTGCACCGGAAAGGGATAGGGACCCAAGCGACGCCAATCGTCACCGAGCCGTCCCTGCCAGACACCCACGTCTCCTACCAACCATTGCTCTACCACATCGACCTCATTCACTTGAATTCTATGCGTCTCGTGCATATTTCACTTGCGCTCGTCCCTCGATTGCGTAACATCCCACAATCGTTTCGTTTCGTCCACTCCGCGTTTCTTCGACAGGACGGCACACATGGCAGGACAGCTTACCGGTGAGCAGCATGGAAGATCCAAGCTCACCGAAAAGGACGTGATCAAGATCCGCAGGGCCATGAATCGCGGCGCTAGTCACGTCGACCTTGCCGAGGACTATCCTCAGGTCGACCCTGTGACCATATTCCGGGCCGGTACCGGGCGCACCTGGGTCTACCTCGGCGAGCCCCCGTCGCCGGCGCGCCTGCCGCGCCTCGCACCAAAACGCAAACGCAAGCGCAAGAAGAAGCGCTGATCCGCCATTCACAGGAGGCCCGATTGGTCAACCTCGCATTGCTGTCCGCCGCGCATGTGCATACGAAGGGCTTCCTGCAGAACATCGCCGAGCACGACGATCGAAACCTGGTCGTCGTGTATGACGATGTGGCCGACCGCGGCCAGCGCTTTGCTGCCGACAACGATGCCGAGTACTCCGGCGACCTGGCGGCCGTCGTCGCCCGTGACGACGTGGACGGCTTTATCATCTGCTCGGAAAACACGCGGCATCTCGGCCTGCTGCAGAGCGCGATTCCCGCAGGCAAACCGATCTTCTGCGAGAAACCTTTCGCCACCTCCGTCGATGAAGCCTGCACCGCTCTCGAACTGATCCGCACCCACGGCACGATCGTGCACATGGGGTATTTCCAACCCTTCTCCGCCGCCATGCAGGGCGTCATCGCCCATGTTGCCGGTGGCACCCTGGGTACCATCACCCACGCCCGCTACCGCAATGCCCACCACGCCGCCTATGGCCGCTGGTTCGACTCATCCGACGTCAACTGGTTCACTCAACCCGACCTGGCCGGAGGCGGCGCCTTCATGGACATGGGCACCCACGCCGTGCACCGCCTGTGCAGCGTCCTCGGCAAGGTGGACAGCGTCATGGCCACCATCGGCAACGCCGCCGGCATCTACCCCGACGTCGACGACCATGGCACCGCCTGGCTTCGTTTCGCCAACGGCGCCCTCGGCACCGTCGAGGCCTCCTGGGTGCAGACCGGCGGTCACGGGGGCGGCTTTGAGATCACCGGCAGCGAGGGCACGCTCTTCGAACACGTCGACAGGGGATATCTGGTTGCCGCCCCTGGCGAAGACGCCGAGCCCGTTGCCGAGGGCACCGAGCGGCCGACGCGGGTCGACCGCCTCGTTGGCGCCATAGAGGGCAAGGTGACCCGCCAGGAGCTCGACGCAGATCTGCGCTGTGCCGTCGACGCGGTGGCCGTCATGGAAGCCTGTTACAAGTCCAGCGACACCGGCGCCTGGGTCGACGTGCGCAGTACCGACTGAGTCCTCTTTTTCGGGCGCGGACATGATACTGCTCTCCTTCGTGTCGTTCACCGGGTTGATCGCTGCGATCACGTTCGCCATGACTCGCGGCGACGACCACGCCAGCTCCGATGGATATTTCCTGGCGGGCAGGCGGCTGACCGGCCCTTTCATCGCCGGATCGCTGCTGCTGACCAATCTGTCCACCGAACAGATGGTCGGCCTCAACGGCGCCGCCTTCACCGACGGCTTCAGCGTCATGGCCTGGGAGGTCATCGCCGTCTGTGCGCTGGTGCTGATGGCGTTGTTCTTCCTGCCTCGCTTCCTCAGAAGCGGCGTCGCCACGGTGCCACAATTCCTCGAGGAGCGCTTCGATGAGGGCACCCGGACGATCACGACGCTGATATTCCTGATCGCCTACGCCGTCATTCTGTTGCCGATCATCCTCTACACCGGGGCCCGGGGTCTGAACGGCATGCTTGACCTGCCGGCCCTCACCGGGATCCACTCGGAACTGGGGATCATCACGTTTACGGTGCTGCTGGTCGGTCTCATCGGCACCACGTACGCGGTCTTCGGCGGGCTGCGCACGGTGGCGGTATCGGACACGCTCAACGGCATCGGCCTGCTGACCGGCGGCCTGCTCATCGTCTACTTCGCACTGCAGGCCGTCAGCGGCGGTGAGGGTGTATTTGCGGGCCTGCGACAGATCGGTGCCACCAACCCCGATCGCTTCAACTCGATCGCCGGTCCGGCACAGTCGGTGCCCTTCCCGACGCTCTTCACGGGCGTCCTGCTGCTGAATCTGTTCTACTGGTGTACCAATCAGCAGATCATCCAGCGCACGTTCGGGGCCAGGAATCTGCAGGAGGGTCAGAAGGGTGTGTTGATCTGCGGCGCCCTCAAGCTGCTGGGGCCGCTGTATCTGGTGCTGCCGGGAATCATCGCCTTCCATCTGTACGCTGGTAGTGACATCAAGGCCGACATGGCCTACGGCCAACTCGTGCGTGACGTGCTGCCCGGTCCCCTCACCGGTCTCTTCGCCGCGGTGATGGTCGGCGCCATTCTCAGCTCCTACAACTCGGCTCTCAACAGCACGACGACACTCTTCAGCCTCGGGATCTACAAGCCGATGATCAACCAGGGGGCCACCGAACAGCAGGTGGTGAAGTCGGGCAAGGTCTTCGGCTGGATCATCGCTGTCGTGTCGATGGCCTCAGCGCCCCTGCTGATGGGTCAGGCCAGCATCTTCGGCTACCTGCAGAAGATGAACGGCCTCTACTTCATTCCCATTTTCTCCGTCGTCGTCGTCGGGATCCTCTTCCGGCGGGTGCCGCCACTGGCCGCCAAGGTGGGACTCGTTGTCGGCTTCACAGCCATCGCTCTGGGATACTTCGTGCCGGCCTTTGAGGGTGTGGTCGCCGCCATGCACGAGTTCCATTTCCTCGGAGCGGTTTTCGTCTCGCTCGTTGTCATCATGCTGCTGATCGGTGCCCTGAGGCCGCTCCCCCACGCCTGGGAACAGCAGCATTCAGGCGACGTGGAGATGACGCCGTGGAAGTATGCCCGACCCATGGGCCTGGTGCTGATCTGCGTGGTGCTGGCGATCTACGTCGGATTTGCCGACTTCTCGGTGCTCTCTGGGTGAGATGTCGCCTCGCCCTTCGCCTGGATCTGCCGCCATCTGTCGATTCCAACGATGAGGAAGAACACACCGAGGCCGAAGGCGACGGCGGGACCGTCACGTAACCCGATCGGGCTCAACACCAGGGCGGCGCCGGCACCGACAGCGATGGCGGTCCCCGTCATTCCACCCCGGCGAAACAGATAGAGCGCCAACAGCAGGAGGGGGCCCACCACCACGATCCCCGTCCAGAATTCCCGGCGCTCCTGGGACGTGGCCTGTTCGTGTTGTTGGATCTGTTGGGTCTTGTCGAAGGGTATCGACGACACGGTCATCGCGTCACCGCGAGTCGCGTCGAAGCCGACCGCCTGCTGCACCAGCGCCGCCAGTTGATCGACCTCCTCTTCCGGACGCAGTTGCTCACGGATCTCGCGGGTGTCAGGATCGATGCCGACCTTTGTCTGGTCCACCCCCAACGACAACGACAGCCTCTTCACTCGGGTCACACCGTCGCGATCCTCCCAGTCGATGGCGACGCGGACGAGGGAGCGGCCCTCACCGATCACCTTGTCCAGCATCTGTTGCGCCTTGTTCTGCCGGTGGCTTTCCAGGCGAACCTGTTCCGCCAGGCGCGAGCGTTTCTTCTGTTCGGCGGCACGTACCGGTCTCTCTCCCCGCTCGATCCGATGCTGTCGGATGTGCAGACCGGATGCCAGGATCAGCACACCGAGGATCACGCCGATGCCGACAGAGAGCAGGTCGATGTCACGTAGTCTGGTCATGGATCCCTCCTGATTCGATTGGGTCACCTGTCATTGCCGGTGGCTCACTCGCGATCCAGATCCAGCAGCAATGCCAGGCTCAGGCGCACCGACTGTGCCAGGTGGTCGATGTCGACCTTGTCGGCCGTATCCGTGACGGCGTGGTAGTCCGGATTTTTGTACGGATACGACCCGATGTGCAACACGGCGGCGGGAATGCCGGCCTTGATGAAGGAACCATCGTCGTCGTTGGGCTTTTCACTCTGGAACCGGCTCGTGATCAGCCCCAGGTCGTAGCGCTCGTTGAGCCGGGCTGTACGCTCTGCCAGCGCCTCGCCTTCAGGCGTGGTGAAGCGGGTGCAGTGTGTGAGCCGGCCAGCATCCACATCGGCCTGCGATCGACCGCCGATGCTGTCCACATTGATGACACCCTTCACCGTCAGCCCTGCCGCCACCATGCCCTGCGCCGTGACGGCGCTCGTCCACGGCGTGTGCTCTTCATTACAGAAGACGAACCAGATGGATCGCTGCGACTCGTAGTCCTGCAGGACCCGGGCCATCTCCATGAGCGCCGACGTTCCCGAGGCATTGTCGTAGGCGCCGGGGGAATCGGTCCAGCTCTGTGAATCCTTGTGGGCAATGGCGACGATGTACTCGTCGGGTAGACGGGTACCTCGGGTTCGTGCATAGAGGTTATGGGCGGTGTAACTCGGATCCTCCGGCTCCGGGCGACTGAACTGGTGCGGCATCGGTCGCGAGCCGTCGGTGCGGAAGGCCTGCACCGTCACCGCCTCCCGCTCGACGTCGTGACCGCTCTCCTCCAGTTGTCCGGCGATGTAGTCGTCCGCTTCGTACAGCGTGCAGCGGTCGTGTCCGGGTACCGTGTAGTTCAGTTTGCGGTAGGGCAGTGGATCCGAGGACAGGTGGAACAGGTGGTCGCGCAGCCGACGTTCATCGATGCGGGTCAACAGTGATGGAATCGGATCCTGTGTCATGTCTCGTCAATCCCGCGCCGCCGCCCTGTAGACCCGTTTGACTGCCGCAACCTTGTCCGGATCCTCTGCCACACTGTCGCTGGTGAACATCATCACGCCACTGCTCTTGGCCGCCAGGCCGTATTCGAGCACGTCAGCCAGTTCGTCGGCAGACACGGGCGGCTCGTTATAGGCCTGAACGATGGGCCAGAGACGCGGATACCTGCCCGGTTCGGTGTGGACTTCGTGACGTGCGGAGAAGTACTCAACGTAGTCCTTGACGTAGGACGTCGGCATGTCCGAACGACCGTGGTAGGGCATGGGTGAAAACACGTCCACATATGGCGCCAGGGCGTCGAAATCCAGACCCAGACAGCGCCGTCTGGCGCCCCAGAAATCCTCGTCCTTCCAGGCGGCCTGGTAGTTGCCGACCAGTGCCTGGGGACGGATTTCCTTGACGATCTGGTGGAACTGGCGTGCCCAGTCCACCAGTACCGATACGCGCCAGTCTTCCCACTGACGCGGCGCGTTGTAGAGAATCCACTCGGCCTTCTCGGCCGTGGTCTCTCCCTCGATCTCGATACCGGACCACTCGGCAAAGGCCGTCAGGCACGAGTGGTTGAAGCAAGTCTTGTAGAAGAGGGGATAGGGGTCCTCGAACTGGGCGTGCCAGTGCAGATAATCCATCCACACGCCGTCCACATCGTACTTCAGCAGCAACGAACGCAGGGCTTCCATGCGGTAGCTGCGAAAACCGGGGTCTGTGGGGCAGGCGCCCATGAACCAGGTGGCCTTGGGCACGGGATTGCCGTCCGCGTCTATAGGATGCGCCTCGGGGTGTTTTTCGACATAGTCGCCATACCCACCATTCAGAGTGGCAAACTCGGCATAGACGCGGCAGTTCTCGCTGCGGGCGCGCTCGATGGCGGCGCTGTCGAGGGCGACGCTGCGAATGAAGACGGCATTGATGCCGAGCTCATCCAGGCGCAGGCCCTTCTCCCAGATCGGGCCGGGGTGGGCATAGACACCGAGCATCAAGGTGGGGTTCTCCTCCTGTGCGTCGAGGGGAAAGGCGAGGCAATGAGCTGCGAGGAGGAGTGTGAGCATCAGACGCATATGTCGTTCCCCTATTCTCAGGTCAGGTGTCGGAGTGGTCAGAAACCCACGTCGGAGGATCCGGCCGCGGATCGATGATGTCCGGATCGGTGAGCCGCAGTCGCTGCTTGCGCTCGTTCAGGTCGTTCCAGGCGGCCCACACCGGCACCTCTGGAATCTCCCAGTCCGCCATGACGAGTTCGTCCATCTCGGCGATACGCTGCGCATACTGCGGATACCACGCCAGGTTCACCGACTCCAGGGGGTCGTTGTCCAGATCGTAGAGCTCGCAGATATCCTCTTCGGTGTGGATGTACTTGTAACGCTCGTCGCGCACCATGCGGCACGGATCGAGGCTGTGGTAATACTCGGAGAACACGTGCTCCTGCACTTTCCCCCCGCGGAAGGTTGGTGTCAGGTCCTTGCCCTCCACGATCTCCGGCAGCCGGATTCCGGCCATTCGCAGCACCGTCGGCAGGATGTCGATGTTGCTGACGAGCGCCTCGGTGCGCTCTCCCTCGGGGACGACGCCCGGCTGGGAGAAGATCAACGGGATCCGCACGGCGTCTTCAAAGAAGGTGTGCTTCTCGCAGATCCCGTTCTTGTAGAGCATCTCGCCATGATCGCTGGCGTAGACGATGAGCGTGTCATCGCGCAGGCCCGCCGCGTCGATGGCATCGACCAATCGGCCCACGCAGGTATCGGTGTAGCTGACAAACCCGAAGTAGGCGGCGATCGACTTGCGGATCATCTCCTCAGGAAGGTTCCACAGCTCGTAGTAGTTGACCCGCTCGATGACCCTGCGAGGCTTGTCGCGGAAATCAACGAGGTAGTTGGGTAACTCGCCGATATCGTCAGGATCGTACATCTCGTGAAAGCGCGGCGGCGCGCACCAGGGTGGATGGGGGGCGCGAAACCCGGCGTAGGCGAAGAACGGACGGTCGCGATCGCTCTGCGCCATGAACTCCAGGCAGTCGTCGACGACGAGGGTGTCGAGCATCTTCTCTTCGCCATGGGGGAAGGGATCCCCTTCGACGTTGCGGTAGCTGTGCTCCCACATCTCCGAGATAATGTGGTGGGCGTCGTAGCGCCGCTTGACCTGCTCACCGACGATATCACCGTAGGACTTCGGATTGACACCGTAGCCCGAGAATCCGAGTTCGCCATAGGGATCTTCCCCATCTACATGCTGATCGGCGTGCATGAAGCCGGCGCCGTAGGTGTCGTAGCCGGCCTGTCTCATCTCCTCGATCAACGAGGGCACGTCCGGATCGATGGTCTTGCGGTAGGTCCCGCCCGAACGGTGCCGGGAGTTGTTGTGAGTGACCACACCGTTGGTGTGCGGCTGCGTACCTGTAATCCAGGCTACACGCGACGGGCCACACAGAGGCGAGGCGCAGAAAGCGTTGTCGTAGATGAGCCCGCGCTGTGCCAGCCGATCCATGTGAGGCGTCTGCACGATGCCGTGACCGTAGCAGCCAGCCACGGCCTTGCTGTGCTGGTCCGACATGATGAACAGTACGTTGGGTCGTGTGTCCGGCATTGTCGTCAGCGGGCTTCCGCGAACAGGTCGCGGCGGCGGTGCAGATCGGTGGACAGCCAGTCCAGCAGGTCGGCGGTCAGCTCCGCCTGTATTTCGCGATAGGCCGTGTCTCCCCACAGGTTGCGGGTTTCGCCGGGGTCGGCCACCAGGTCGAAGAGCTGACCGCTGCGGTTGCCGCTGAAGTGTATCAGCTTGTGCGTGCGGCTGCGGATCATCGTCAGCAGGTCCGGCTCCGGGCGCAGACCCGTTTCCCCCTCCTCGGCGAACACGTAGCGTCGCGGGTGTTCATGTCCGTCGTCGAGGGCACGCCGCAGGGAGAGGCCGTGCAAGCCTTTGCCGTCAGCACCGGACATGTCGAGGATGTACTGCACCACATCCATCTGTGACACCAGCTCCTCGCGCCGGACTTGCGGCGTCACACCCGGGGCTTTCACCATCAGCGGCACGCGTACGATCGTATCGTAGAGTTCGCCTTTGTAGATCAGATCGTGGTCGAAGAGATGATCGCCGTGATCGGAGGTGTAGATGACGACCGCATCGTCATACAGACCCTTCTCTTTCAGCTTGTCCACCAGCTGGCCGATCTTCTCGTCGATCATCGTCAC
>PVBE010635614.1_pt1 | contig 34784 bp, 31 predicted proteins | sample 1631181 | NCBI WGS metagenome assembly PVBE01 (sample SAMN08397723, study PRJNA350692) | Marine metagenome, whole genome shotgun sequencing project. | isolation source: water | place: Pacific Ocean | collected 2012-04
GAAACCTTCTATGGTACGGTGTTCCAGCGGCTCCTTGAAAAGCTTCTCAAGAGACCTTACCATTCCCGCGTCTTTACTGGTCACGAAGCTGTAAGCATCGCCATTCTGATTGACTCGCCCCGTACGGCCAATACGGTGACTATAATCATCAGTGGTTTCGGGCATGTCGTAATTAATTACATGCGAGATACTCAGAACGTCTATGCCACGAGCAGCAATATCGGTCGCTACCAGGATCTTGAACGATCCATTACGGAAGCCATCCAGAGCAGCCTGACGCTGGGATTGTAAAAGATTACCTTGTAGTGAGGTTACATTGTAGCCCGATTTGTATAATTGCTCGGCAACACGCTTGGCACGATGCTTGGTACGGGTAAAGATAAGCACGGACTCCGTTTCTATGCCGCGCAAAAGTTGCTTCAGTAATGCCGTTTTGAGGTGTTGTTTCACCGGATATAGTGTATGGGACACTGTGTCTGCTGGCGCTATATGGCCGATTTGCACTGTGACCGGCTCATGAAGTATCTCTTCCACCAGGCGCCGGACATCCTTGGGCATAGTGGCTGAGAATAATAATGTTTGCCGTCGATGCAGTATGCATTTCAAAATATTGCGTACATCGGGCAGAAACCCCATATCAAACATCCGGTCTGCCTCGTCAAGCACCAGAACTTCCAGCTGTGATAAGTCGATTGTGCCCTTATAAAGGTGGTCAAGCAGTCGCCCCGGACAAGCCGTAACTATTTCAACTCCATTGCGGAGTTTGCCGATTTGCTGATGCATACTTACTCCACCATAAATGGCAGCGCTTTTAAGTCCGGTATGTCTACTCAGCGTATTACTTGCATCACAGGTTTGCTCAGTCAGTTCGCGCGTAGGCGAGATGATGAGAGCCCCGACGCGCCCACGAGGGCTGCTTATCAGGCGCTGTAATATAGGTAATACGAAAGCGGCAGTTTTGCCGGTTCCGGTCTGGGCCAGACCAATGAGATCGCGGCCTTGAAGGATAGACTGCATGGACTGGAACTGAATTGGTGTAGGCTTTGTATAACCGAGCTCACGGATACCATCCATGATGCTGGGATGAAAATTGAATGATTCGAAATTCACTAAAACTCCTTGATTATGCATCCCTGTTTTGTCTATATGCTTGGTAGGCATTTGATCTGCCCCAAGCGTTTGACCTGCTTTCTAGTTTAGCATCTCCAATATAATACCACCACACCCTATGATGTTTCTGAGGTTCTGGGTCATGCCTCGGTAGCCTTTACAATGGACGTTTACAGCCATATAATTGATGGGATGCAAGAGGATGCTATGGCGTTATTGGATGAAGTATTACCGACAGGGGTTTCTTAAAATGTAACGCCAATTATTAACATAATGACGTTACAAATCTAAGTTTTAGCTACAATGCCAGCGTAGCTCAGTGGTAGAGCAGCGGTTTCGTAAACCGCTGGCCGAAGGTTCGACTCCTTTCGCTGGCTCCATTTTTTGAAGCTAAATTTGCTAGTTTCTTAAGTTAGTATTATCGGTTTGGAGGGTAGGTCAAATGGAAAATAATAAAGGTCAAAAAGATACTGATAAGCTTCTGGGACAAACTATGGAATTAAGTGATTTGATCGATTATCAGGAAGGTTCTATAGTGAGTAGGACAATAATTGATAAGGCTACAGGCACATGTACTTTGTTTGCGTTCGATAGCGGACAAGGGCTAAGTGAGCATACGGCTCCGTTTGACGCTTTGGTCTATATTCCGGATGGTGAAGCTGAAGTTACTATTTCCGGGAAAGTCAATCAGCTTACAAAAGGTAAGATGATTGTAATGCCAGCTAATGAACCTCATGCATTGAGGGCAGTAAAGAAATTCAAAATGATGTTAGTAATGATAAAGTCTTGACGATTAGAGTATAGCCTCGCTTTTATGGCTTCATCCTAAAATACTGGTTCTCGTGGCGACGATAATGAACACGACAAAGATGATTACGATTGCAATAACAATATATACAGTTCTTCTGTGATCTTTACTTGCTAATCTGTTTCTACGGCGCTGAACGCAAGCTACGCAAGTACAAGCTGGTGGGTGAGGATTATTGTCGGCTTCTCTATTATCCACGGTCATTTCCTCCACGGCCCAGATTGCTTTACCTTGGGCTTATTCCAATAGGGTGAGGCTAATCCGTATTTGACTATAGGATAATATAGAATTGGGACCTACTCGGTAAACGATATCTGTCCAGACCCAAACTAAGTGAGACAGACCTTCATACACTCGGAGCAGCCTCCCGCAGCGGTGCAGTAATTATTGCAGGTGTATTTATTTATTCGGTAGGCCTCATTGTCCTGAGGCTTCTCAATGGCAGATACGGGGCATATCTTGATGCAAGCGCCGTCGCACTCAACACAGGGTGGTTTCGTATTTGATGACGATGTAGGCTCCAGTGGGGCATCAGTAATAACGCAAGAAAGGCGAATTCTGGGCCCATACACTGGCGTAATAAGCATACTGTGCCAGCCCAAGACCCCAAGACCAGCGGCGCAGGCTACTTCTTTATAAGAGAGCGCACTCTTGAGAAACCGACTATCAAAAGGGCCACCGCTAGCTGGCATGGGCAGCCCTTTATAACCAAGTGTGTGTAATTTCTTCACTATCTTGTAGGCTTCCCAATCTATTTCCCCGCTTACTAATTCCGCATTACGGTTATAGAGGTCACGTAAAGTTCCTCCTCCTACTCGTGCCTGTGAAGTTTGATGCTCCACTACTTCAGGAAACACTTCCAGAGCGAGCACAATTACCGCCTCCGCCGTTGGCAGTAGTCGCCTTGCCCTCTTCCACAGAGGAGTGTCCTTCCAGGCTTTCAAACGGACAACTCCGATTTCATCAACTTCTGTCCCATCAAAAATATTATCTAACGCTGTAGCCTTTTCCTTCATTATTGGTGTTAGAACCTCCTCTCCACGTAAAAATACATTCGGTCTGGATCGTCTTAACCGCCGCCTTCTGTGCCGGGTGAAGGAACTGTGCCTGCGTCGCTATTGGGGCTTTCTGGCGGTGGTGAGGAAACTGTGCCTGCATCGCTATTAGGACTTTCTGGCGGTGGTGAGGAAACTGTGCCTGCGCCGGTATCAGGGTTTTCTGGTGGTATCGGGGGTTTCTGGCGGTAGACAAGTTTAGCCAGCCAAATACTCAACTCATAAAGGATACATAGTGGTATGGCTACCAGACTCTGATTAATGGGGTCAAAGGTCGGTGTAATGAGACCACCAAGGACAAAGGCAATGACAAAAGCAAACCTTCGTTTTGCTCCCAGCCACTTTGGAGAGACGAGACCAACTCGGGCCAAAAAGGTCGTCAGTACTGGTAGTTCGAAGACTAAACCAACGGCCAGTAGTAGTCGGGTCACAAGTGAGATGTAACTCCCTATCTTAATCTCCGGCCTGGCGATATCACTACCAAAAGTGAGCAAGAATCCTATTGATGGCGGCAATAAAACGAAATAGGCAAAGGTAACCCCGATGCCAAACATCAGTGCCACCCAGGGGAGGATAAGGTAAACATATCTTTTTTCCCTGGTGGTGAGTGCTGGCGTGACAAACATTACTAGTTGATAAGTTAGGAAAGGCATGGCGAGGGCAAAGCCACTGGCGAGCGATACTCTCATGTAGGTGCCGAACATCTCGATCATCTCAATATAGATGAGGTTGACATCGGGCGCCGTGATAAGACCGAACCTGCCCGCCAGAGCATCAAAAATTGGTAGGGTAAGTGCGGACTTGAAGGTTAGAAGATCAAATATATGCCTGGCAAAGATAAAGGAAAGACCCGTAGTGATTACTACGGCGATGACACTTCTTGTCAGACGGTCGCGCAACTCGGTGAGGTGCCCGAGGATGGTCGAACTATATTCACCACTAGACCTGAGACTTCTTACCAGACGATCACGAAAATCGGCGAGATACCCGAGGACGGCCGACCTATTGTCGTTGCTTGCCATTCTTGCCACTAATGTCTTGTCGGTCTACCGGGCTGGTTTCTGCAGCTCCGCCAGATTTGGTGCTGGTATCGGCCGATTTCTGGGGTTCGGTATCACTACTGGATTGTGACGGAGGTAAGGGGCTTTTTCTCGCTTCTTCTACCTCTTGGACTACGGTTGCGCTAACGTCAGATGTAGTTTTCTCCACTTTGGAAGCAACCGTGCCTACCTCTTGAACTACGGCTGTGCTAAAATCAGATGTAGTTTTCTCCACTTTGCCCAACTCACGATTCACGGTTGTGCTAAATTCAGAAGTAGTCTCCTTCACTGCACCTACCTCTTGAGCTATGGCTGCACTAAAGTCCGAAGTGGTTTTCCCTACTTTGTCTACCTCTTGAGTTATGTCCGAAGTGGTTTTCTTCACTTCATTTATCTCTTGGGTTATGGGGGCGGTAAGGTCGGAAGCGGTTTTCTTTACTTCGTCTACTTCTTGGGTTACGGCGTTGGTGAAACCTGAGGTGGCTTGCCGGATGGTGCGCATCATCTTGCCCAGCGATCGGGCCATCTCCGGGACTTTCTCCGGTCCAAATATTATCAGGGCGATGATGATAACCAGTACTATTTCGCCGAAACCTAGGCCAAAAAACTCCACTACTGTCTTCCCCTCGATATTTTGGGTACAAACGAATTTCCGACTAAACTAACCATAACACCATACTGACATCCGTAATTGTTCCAGCTGTTACAGATTGGAGTAATTATAGGAGTCTAACGCATCCGATTGTCAAGTTTGCACAGAAGTCCTGAGCGACTAATAGTATTTCGTATCCATTGATTTCTTAGTGAAGAAAAAGAACTAGGTGCTAGAAATAGCGGACAATGATGAGCGCAATTAGGGATAAGATGGCAATCGGAGGTAGTGCCGGCGTAGGTTTCCCTTTTAGCAAAGCTGCCTGAATCCAGTAGGAGCAGATTAGACCGAGTACGGAGAACACCGCAACAACAACAGCAGAAATAAAGCCGTAACCAAAATATGCTGAAGAAATAAGAAGAAGGGGAATGCCAACATCACCCCCGCCCAGTATGGAATACTTCCTCTCGAAGGGGTTCTCTTCGACTAACTTGGTGAAGCTGGGTTGTGTGAGACTGGAGTTCCATTCGGAAGCATATTGGGGAAAAATAAATGCCGGGAGGGTACTAGATTCAGCTAGTTTTTTCGCCATCCAGAGCATGTATCCGAAGCGGACTGCCACAATGTCGTAAACTGCAAGGGCTAATATCAAGACCATTGCTGTCCAGGGGGAAATCAGACGCCCGAATATTGTTCCTAGACTGACCATTGCGAGAATCATCAGGAAATTATGCAACCAGACTCTGGGCGTAAAGAACCAAGTGAACCCTACACTAACCGAGACGAGAAGTGCAATGACAGGGGGGAACCATAAAATGAGAATGATAAATATTCCCCAGGAAAACAAAAAGGTGAACAGAATCCTTAAAAGCAGTCGTAAAGCTGAAATTGGAATTAGGGCTAAGGTTACACCTAGTACAATTACTGCGGTAGAGAAATAGAGTAGTATCGGTCCAAGCGAGCCCACGGCGGGAGCTGGAACTTCCCCCGGTGGTGCAGGTGAGATTGGTTGTGGCCATAGTGGTATCGACTCAGGTGGCTGCGGAGGGATATAGATATGGCTACTCTGTAACAATAAATTTACACGGGGAAGAACAAAGAAGGTGATGATCTGGGCGATAATGAAGATAAAAATACCCCAGTGTGCCGGACTTAGTCTTAATTTCTTTCCCATTGTTATTCTTGTCAATATTGTAGACTTTGGAGAGATGGAATGACAATGGCAGGGCCCCAACAATCGTCCATAATGCTGCAGTAAGAGGATTGACTAGCTATTTTTAAAATTGACAGCGAGTCAGGGTAACTTTAGAATGAACTACTGCGGGAGGTCATTAGTCTTAAGTTCCCGCCGGGGTACAGATTTGTTGATGATGATCGGGGCGAGTGGATTTGAACCACCGGCCTCAGCGTCCCGAACGCTGCGCGCTAGACCAGACTGCGCTACGCCCCGCCATGAGACATTATAGGTGGAATTGAATAATTGGGCAAGGCGGGACGGTAAATAAAAAACCGTTTGACTTAAGGCTGTTTTTCCCAAGAAGGGCTTGAGATTTTTCCTAAAACAGAGGAAAATAGGGTAATATATTTCTTGGAAGAGTTGGGGTAGTGAGATGAAATACTGTGTGCTGATAGTTGATGGAGCTTCGGGGTGGGCGTTACCGGAGTGGGGGGAGCGGACTTGCCTGGAGTTAGCGCGGACGCCTAATCTGGATGTGATGGCTCGGGAAGGTATGCTCGGACTGGCGCGTACGGTGCCGTCAGGGATGGAGCCATCGAGTGCCTGTGCCTGTATGTCGGTACTGGGCTATGACCCGACGGTCTACTATCGGGGTCGAGCGGCAATTGAAGCGAAAAGTATGGGTATTCCTGTTGGTGCGGACGAAGTCGTTTTCCGCTGTAATCTAGTGGGAATTTGGGGGGGAGAGATGAAGGATTATAGCGCTGGACATATCACTAATGAAGAGGCTTTGGAATTGATTGAGGCGCTAAACGAGAGTTTGGGTGACGACCAGGTGCGCTTTTACCCTGGCGTCAACTATCGGCATATCCTAAAACTCAAAGGGCGGGGAGATACCCTGGCTGCTATTTGCACTCCACCCCATAATATTCCCGGTAAGCCAGTGGCTGAGTTTTTGCCCAAAGGTTCTGGGAGTGAACTATTGCGCGACCTGATGGCGCGCTCCGAAACAGTACTACGAGTACATCCGGTGAATATCAAACGGGGGCTTGATGATAAAGTCCCGGCGACGACTATCTGGCTTTGTTGGGGTACCGGTCAGGTACCAGATCTACCACCTTTCAAGCAAGTTTATGGTCTTAGTGGGGTGATGACCGCGGGGGTTGACCTGCTCCGTGGGTTGGCTCAGATGGCGGAGATGGAGACGCTGGAGATTCCGGGAGTAACTGACGGCCAGGATAATGATTATGCTGCCCAGGCGACTGGTGCTCTGGCCGCTCTTGGTCGGCATGACCTGGTTGTTATTCATATTGAAGCCCCGGATGAGGCGGGCCACTCTGGTTTAGTTGAGGATAAGGTCAAGGCAATTGAGCGGATTGATAGAGATGTCCTGAGTAGAATCCGTTCGTGGCAGGGAGATTCTCTAAGAGTACTGGTTATGCCCGACCACCCCACGCCTATTGAAATCCGTACCCATTGCTCCGAGCCGGTGCCGTTTCTACTTTGGGGGCAAGGATTTACGGCAAACGGGGCTAAAAGATTTACCGAAGCCGAGGCTAAAAAAACAGGCTTGTTTCTTGACCCCGGGTATAATATTATGAGTAGATTAGCTGGGAAGACATAAATGGCGCTAATCGTTCAAAAATATGGCGGGACTTCGGTGTCTGATGCGGAGAGAATCAAGAATGTTGCCCAGCATATTATCGACCGACGAAATGGGGGCGACCAGTTGGTGGTTGTCGTTTCTGCCATGGGCGATACCACCGATAAACTGATCAAGCTGGCCTATCAAGTCACCGAGCCTCCTAGTGAGCGTGAATTTGACGCGCTGTTATCTACCGGCGAGTTAGTGACGAGTACTCTCCTTACCATGGCCTTACGGCATATGGGCTATGAGGCTATTAGTCTTAGCGGAGCTCAAGCGGGCATCAAAACTGACGCTAACCATAGTCGCGCCCGCATCGTGGATATCGACCCGACGCGCATATTACGAGAGTTGGAGCAGGGCAGGATTGTCATTGTCGCTGGCTTTCAGGGGATTACTGATGATATGGATGTCACCACATTAGGGCGTGGAGGTTCGGACACTACTGCCGTTGCCCTCGCTGCCAGTCTTAAGGCGGCGGTGTGTGAAAGATATACTGATGTCGAAGGTATTTATACGGCTGACCCTCATTGGGTGATTGAAGCTAGGCGGTTACGTGAGATTGGCTATGAGGAAATGCTGGAGCTGGCGGCTTATGGTTCAAAGGTCATGCACCCCCGCGCTATCGAGCTTGCCGGAGAATTTAATGTCCCTATTCTAGTCGCCTCAAGCTTTACCGATAGCCCGGGTACACTAATTCATGGAGAGGTATCTATGGAAGTACGTAATAAAATGAGAAGTATTGCCCACGATCTGGATGTGGCCAAGATAATGGTAGTCGGTGTGCCTGATCGTCCGGGGATTGCCGCGGTTATCTTTGGGCCGCTAGCTGAGGCTGGTATTAGTGTAGACACCATTGTTCAGAATGCTAGTATCGACAATATTACTGATTTGACCTTTACTGTGACGAAGAGTGACCTGGTAAAGGCAATGATAGTGGTCGAGCCTATTGCTAGGTCGATTGGCGCTCGCGAATGCGTCAGTGATGCTAGGTTGGGTACGATTAGTATTATTGGTACTGGGATGCAAAATACGCCGGGCTATGCCGCGCGGATGTTCAGCACACTGAGTAAGCTCGGGATAAATATTCAGCTAATTACTACTTCCGAGATACGGTTAACTTGTATTATTGAGGAATCCCGAGTGGAGGACGCTGTTCGTGCCTTGCACCAGGCATTCCAGCTTGATCTCGAGGGGTAGCCAATACCAATTACGGGGGAACGAATGTCATACCAACCCTATCGGGAAGAAGAACAGACCAGACTAAAGCGTCGATCCAGTCGTCAGGCCATCGCTTTAGCCGTACAGGGTCGATGGCAAGAAGCTGTTGTCGCTAATGAGGTTATTGTCGAGAGCTTTCCGAACGACGTTAATGCCTACAATCGTTTGGGTCGAGCCTATATGGAGATTGGGAATTATTCTCTGGCGCGCGGGGCCTACGAAAAAGCTATCGAGCTTGGTCCCTATAATGATATTGCCAGAAAGAATCTTAGTCGGTTATCCCGTTTGGACGAGACGGTGGTGAGCTCTGGGGGTGGTGCGCGCGTAATTGAGCCGCAGTATTTTATTGCGGAAGTGGGGAAGGCGGGCGTAGTTAGTCTCTGCCACCTAGCTCCGCCACAGATCTTAGCCAGGATGGTGGCGGGTGAGTGTGTTAATTTGAAAGTCGATGGCTTAAGCTTACTTGTCGAAAATGATCGAGGCGAATATCTGGGGCAGGTTGGGTCCAAGGACGGGCAGCGTCTGGTCCAGCTGATGGAGGGGGGTAATCGGTATACCGTCGCTATTGTTAGTGCCGTGGAAGAAGCGGTAACGGTGATTATTCGAGAGGTGTCAAAGCATCCTAGTCAGGCGGGGCGGCCTTCCTTCCTACCACGCGGAACCGAAGGTTTTCGACCGTCCGTGGCGGGGCGGTTGGGCGAACGAAGGGTTTGGCGTGAGATGCAGGCTGAGGAGATGCCTGAAGGAAAAAGCTTTATTATAGTTGGGGGTGAAGAGACAGAGGCGGATACGGAAGTATTTGTTGAAGAATCAGGTGATGATGAGGAGACTGATGAAGAGTAGGAGGTTGGCTCTGAGATGGAGGTAGGTAAGTTAAGACAAGTTAACATCGAAGACGAAATGCGTAGTTCCTATATGGACTACGCGATGAGTGTCATCGTGTCCCGTGCCTTGCCTGATGTTCGGGATGGTCTGAAGCCAGTACACCGGCGTATTCTTTACGCCATGAATGATATGGGGATTACTCATAATAGTGCTTTCAAGAAGAGTGCTCGTGTTGTTGGTGACGTGCTGGGTAAATACCATCCCCATGGCGATACGTCGATTTATGACGCAATGGTGCGTATGGCACAGGATTTCTCTTTGCGCTATATGCTAGTTGATGGGCAGGGTAATTTCGGTAGTGTTGATGATGACCCGCCGGCAGCTATGCGTTATACCGAGGCGCGTCTCACTGCGATCGCTGAGCAAATGTTGGTGGATATTGATAAGGAGACCATCAACCTCCTGCCTAATTTTGATGCTAGTCTGCAGGAACCATCGGTGTTACCGGCGCAGGTGCCAAATTTGCTGGTTAATGGTAGTTCCGGTATCGCCGTCGGCATGGCAACCAATATTCCTCCCCATAATCTGGGTGAAGTGTGTGATGCTCTAATCCACCTCATTGATAATCCGTCAGTTACCGTTGATGTCCTGACCCAATTCGTTAAGGGACCAGATTTCCCGACGGCGGGTATTATCTTGGGACAAGAAGGTATTAAGAGCTCCTATGCTACCGGGCGCGGTCGAATTGTGGTTCGCGCTAAAACCGAAATCACTGAGGCCAGTGAGTCGGCGCATCGGCAAGTTATCGTCACTGAGCTGCCTTATCAGGTCAATAAGGCAGCCTTGGTCGAGAGGATTGCGGAACTGGTGACGGACAAACGTATCATGGGCATCAATGAGGTGCGTGATGAATCTGACCGACAGGGTATGCGCATTGTCATTGAGTTAAAGAGAGAAGCTCAACCACAGCAGGTGCAGAACAGTCTCTATAAGTATACTGCGATGCAATCAGCGTTCAATGTTAATATGCTGGCGCTGGTTGAAGGTCAGCCCCGAGTTCTTAGCCTTAAGGAGGCTCTTCAATATTTTGTTGATTTTCGGCGTGAGGTGGTCACGCGCCGCGCGCAGTTTGACTTAAAAGTGGCTAGGGCGCGAGCTCACATTCTGGAAGGGTTAAAAATTGCTCTAGAGCAGATCGATAAGGTGATTGCTACCATTCGTAAAGCAGCGACCGTAGAGGTAGCTCGTCAAAGTCTTAAGGATGATTTTAGTCTATCTCAAGTTCAGGTGCAGGCGATATTGGATATGCAGTTGCGTCGCTTGGCTAACCTCGAGCGAAGTAAAATCTTTGAGGAACATACTGAGGTCTTGAAACATATCGGCTATCTGGAGTTGCTGCTTGGTGACCCACGGAAAGTGTTGTTGGTCATCAAGAATGAAGTGAGTGGGTTAAAAAAGAAATTTGGCGACTCACGGCGAACCGAAATTAGCGCCCAGGGAGAGACTGAGTTTAATGTTGAAGATCTCATTCCGCACCAAAGAGTTGTTGTCACGCTCAGCCAGCGGGGTTTCGTTAAACGCGTGCTCTCTCAACTCTATGCCTTGCAGCACCGTGGGGGTAGAGGTATCGTTGGTATGGTAACTAGGGATAATGATGCGGTCCGGCTTCTGGTAGTGGCTGACACTCATGATAGTTTGCTATTTTTCACCAACCGGGGTAAGGTCTTTCGTCTCAAGTGCTATGAAATTTTGGAAAGTAGCTCCCGGGCAACTAAGGGGATAGCGGTGATTAATTTATTTCCGATTGCTGAGGGGGAGCGGGTTACCGATGTCGTTTCTATGGCTGACTTACGGTCTGACGTTTATTTGTTGATGGCGACCAGTCGTGGTGAGATAAAAAAGACGGCTTTAGAGCGTTTCGCTTCGGTGCGCAGTAGTGGACTAATTGCTATGGATGTCGAAGAAGGGGATGATCTGGTGGCGGTACGACTTGCCACTGACCAGGATGAAATTATGGTCGTAACAGAAAAGGGGCAATCTATCCGGTTCCCCGTGTCCAGCCTGAGGGCAAGTTCAAGGACGAGTGGCGGCGTAAGGGCGATGCGCTTGATTGAAGGCGATCTTATGGTGAGTATGGATGTAGCCGACCCTAATGGTTTTGTTCTAATCGTTAGTGCTAATGGGTTTGGTAAGCTGACTCGGATGGTTAACTATCCGTTACAAAAGCGTGGCGGTATTGGTGTCCGGACCTTCAAGATTATGGAGAAGACGGGTGGCGTCGCCACGGCTAGGGTGGTTTCTCTGTCCCAGCAGGTGATGATAATATCGGCCGATGGCATTATCATCCGTACTCCGGTGAAAGAACGGGACCCTAAGAAAGGCATCACTGTTCAAGGCCGAAGTACTGCAGGAGTCAAACTTATGAGACTGGGTGCTGGTGATAAGGCGGTGGCTATTACGGCGTTTGACTAGAGAAAAAATCATATCGATTTCGCTGGCTCCTGGGTTCTCTGGTTTGTCTTTAGCTCTTTAGTTTCTCCTGACACTTTGTCTGCGAGTGTTCTAACCCGCAGGCGTTGCAGGCTTCGGTGCGGCAATCACGGGTTTTTCTCTCGTCCCGGGAACGTTGTTCTTCCTGTTTCAGAAATGCCATGGTTACGCCGCTGTCAATATGCGCCCAAGGAAGTAATTCATCGGGGGAACGTAGTCGTCGGGCATAGAAATCCATATCAAGCCCCGTCTCTTGAAAAGCACGTTGCCAGTTCTTCAGATTGAGGTATTCGCTCCATGAGTCAAAGGTACAGCCTAACCGCCAGGCTTGTTGAATAACCTTACCCAGTCGTCGGTCACCTCGGGACAAGACTGCTTCGAGCTGACTAATTTTTGGGTCCTGCCATGAAATTTTTACGCCTTTCCGGCGTAGTCTCTGCTTAAGTAGTTCGGTTTTCGTATTTAACCCTTCTTCACTTTCTTGAGACACCCACTGAAAAGGTGTGTGTGGCTTGGGGACGAAGGTGGACAGCGTAATCCTTAACTGGGGCGTTTTCCCCTTCGTCTGTCTACCCAGGTGGTGGACTTCGTCCACTAGGCGCGCGATTTCGGCGATATCATCGGGAGTTTCACCCGGTAAACCAATCATGAAATACAACTTGAGCCCTGTCCAACCCTTCTCAAAAGCTGACGCCGCTGTTGCCATCAGTTTCTCTTCGGTAACATCCTTATTAATACTGCGCCGTAATCTTTCGCTCCCGGCCTCAGGGGCGAAGGTGAGACCGGTTTTGTTGTGGCGTGGTAGTTTGCCCATCAACTCTATAGAGAAGTTATCAATGTAGAGACTGGGTAAAGATAGCGCTAGGTCGGGGTGGCGTTGAGAGAGTTGGGTAACTAGCTCATCGATATGGGGGTAGTCGCTAGTGCTTAACGATATCAGAGAGATCTCATTGTAGCCGCAATTGCTCACTAGGTCGTTGGCGGCCTGGATAATCTCGGCTTGGGGTCGTACCCGTAGTGGACGGTAGATAATTCCCGCCTGGCAAAATCGGCATCCGTGGCTGCAGCCCCGCTGGATTTCAATTGCCCCACGGTCGTGGATGACTTCAATAAGCGGTACTACTGGTTTAGTCACCGGCGGTGGTAGTTTGGTAATTATCCGCCGTTCAATGCTGGATTTTGCTTCTAGTATGGTCGGTGTAAAGCTTTTGATTAGACCATCAGCCTGATATGCCACTCGGTAAAAGCTGGGTACATAGATGCCGGGGATCATGGCTAACCGGCGCAGTAGTTCTTCTTTAGGCGCTTTCTTTGAGCTTTTTTGCCAATCTCGAAAGCACTCTGTCATCTCGAGAACGACCTCTTCGCCATCACCGATGACAAAGAGGTCGATAAAGTCAGTAATCGGTTCGGGGTTAAGGGTGCAACTACCACCGGCGATAACTAGCGGGTGGGAGTCGTTTCTTTCCGATGCAAGAACTGGTATTTGAGCCAGGTCGAGCATATTGAGGATATTGGTGTAGGTGAGTTCGTAGCCCAGAGAGAAGCCGATAATATCAAACTCTTTGAGTGGGCGCCTAGATTCGAGACTAAACAGTGGTATGCCTGCCTGTCGCATCGCTGTTTCCATATCTCGCCATGGAGCGTAAGCCCGCTCGGCGAGAATATCCGGCTGGCGATTAAGTAAATCGTAGAGAATTGGCACCGCCATATTAGACATGCCAATTTCATAGAGGTCAGGATAGCTGAGGGCGATTTTCATTGGTGTTTTCGCCCAATCCTTGATGATGCTATTCCATTCGTTACCGGTATAGCGGGCTGGTTTTGTCACTTCATACAGAATGTTATCCAGTTGAGTCATACGTTCTCCAAAAGTTTATCATAGCTCAAGTGGAGGAAATAAGCTAAGAAACTGACGGACTAGAGTCCGTTACTATCTAGTTGGGATAGGTCGAACTTCATGCCGTCCTGTGCTGCTATCACCCTGACCCCAGTCTGTTGTGATAACTGCTTAGCGATTTCCCGAGGTTTGGCTCGCCACATGGTCATACCGAAGTGGCTCAGAATGGCGACTTTGGGCTTTAGTTCTCGGATAAGACGCTCCGCATCGGGTACCGATAAATGATCCGCCGGGAGTAATGGGTCCTGACTGTGGGAGCGGGGTTCGAGGAAGGCGACATTCATGATAAGTAATTCCCCGCCATAGCTTTGGTGTAAGCCATCAAAATAGCTGGTATCGGTAATCAGAGAGAATGTGTGTTTGGTTGTTTTAAAGACTAGTCCGTAGGTCTCTACTCGGTGGAGGTGGCGTACTGGGGTAGTGAAGGTAACATTCCCTACTGAGTAGGATTTACCCTCCTGTAAAACTTCAATGCGGTCAAGACGGTCTTTGAGGTAGGAAAAGATAATTGGTTCCGTTTCTAGGGCATCGGCCGGAGCGAAGAGGTAGCCGTGCTGCTTTTGGCCACCTTGTGTCATCGCCTCAATCATGACATTGATATCGGCTGAATGGTCAAGGTGGCGGTGGGAGACAATAATAGCGCTAAGTTTCTCAGCCCTAAGGTTCCTTTTGGTCGATTGGACGATACAGCCGGGTCCCGGGTCGATCAGTATTTCTGTGCCGCTGAGGTTCAGCCATAATCCGCCAGAGGCTAGAACCTGGCTGATTATCATGAATCTGGCGCCACCGGTACCGAGAAAGGTTATCGTCTCGTTGGCTGGAGTTTTGTCTTTCATCTATGCTTGTAAATATAGGGGATGGCCGTATTTTTTGCAACCGAAATTTCCAAACCAAGACGGACCTTTGAAAAAGAGTTGTAAACGAGTACAGTCCTTTGACGCTCAGAGGGGTATTGACTATAATAGTGATAACTGATTAGGAGCGAGGAGAAACGGATGAAAATGCTTTGGGCGCCGTGGCGCATGGAGTATATCCGGTTGAAGAAACCTACAGGATGTATTCTGTGTGGGAAGCCTAGGGAGACTAATGATACGGCTAACTTTCTTCTCTATCGTGGGGTGGGGAACTTTGTCATAATGAATAGTTATCCCTATAATCCTGGTCACTTAATGGTTGTCCCCTATCGGCATGTGGTCGGCCTGGAAGCTCTTAGCGATGAGGAGCTCCACGAGCATATCACTATTGTTAGCCGGGGTATCAAGGTTCTGCGTGAGGTATTTAACCCCGGTGGCTTTAATGTCGGGATCAATATCGGTAAGGTTGCCGGCGCCGGTATCGAGGACCACATCCATACGCATATTGTTCCTCGCTGGCAAGGTGATACTAACTTCATGCCGGTCATCGCTGAGGCGAGGGTAGTGCCGGAGGTCTTAACCGAAACCTATCAGCAGCTAAAAGGGAGACTCTGAGTATTTAGAATACCCCCAAGGGAATTCGAATCCCTGTCTACACCTTGAAAGGGTGCTGTCCTAGGCCTCTAGACGATGGGGGCACACCCGTAGAGTATAGCAGAGGGGTAGCTATCCGACAAGGCTATGATTGAAAATATGACTACCGAAAGCAATCAAGCCGAAGTGAAGAAGAGCCAGCCAGTAAAGCGGGCCGTTTCTTTTTTGATACTTCTTGTAGTTATCATTATTAGTGTTGGCCTCTTCTTTATTGTCCAACGTTATCCCGACAAGGTCGAAGAACTGGCTAATTTTGGCTACCTGGGGGTCTTTATTATTAGTCTACTGAGCAGCGCCACGCTCATTTTACCGGTGCCGGGGGTGCTGGTTCTTTTTCCGCTGGTAGTCGCCTTGAACCCGGTCCTAGTGGCGCTGGCTGCCTCCACTGGTGGTATCATCGGCGAGATTTCGGGGTATATGGCCGGTTATAGCGGGCGCGGTATGGTTAATATAGTCAATAGCGGCCGTATGTATAACCGTGTCGAGAGGTGGATGTGGCGGTGGGGAGCTTGGACTATCTTCGTCTTTGCCGCAACCCCATTACTTGTCTTTGATCTCGCTGGTGTCATTGCCGGTGCCATCAGGTATCCTCTGTGGAAATTCTTGCTCATCGGCTGGTTGGGTAAGAGCCTGAAGTTTGTTGTTCTGGTTTTTGCGATGGTGTGGGGTTGGGAAACCTTGTTACGTTACCTTGGGTAGTCGTACCATCCGCAGGCTTTATCCGACAATAGCTGCGGTGGTGACAATGTCATCACCGTATTAAACACTATTACCGCATGAGTTGATGGGTCTTATTTCCCCTCGGCGGTTCCCTGCAGGTCTTCATCGCCAGGTGCTACCGCTACGACCTCTTTTATTTCCGGAATTTCTTGCTTCAGAAATCGCTCAATACCCATCTTTAAAGTCATAGTTGACATCGGGCAGCTACCGCAGGCACCAGTTAATTTTACTTGAACTGTGCCGTCATTAATGCCAACCAATTCGACATCGCCTCCGTCGCGTGTCAGCATGGGTCGAACCTTATCTAATACTGTTTCCACCTTCCCATGGTCTAGCATTTGTATCCTCCTCTTTTTGGGTTAGATGCTCTCTTATATCTTAGTTAACTTAGCTAGCTAACTCAACCCTAGCATAGTATAAAACAGCCTGTCAAATGGAATTTATCTTGGGGTAATCTCGCTAAAACTAGTGTCTGGACTATATACTAAGGGTGAGGGGTTATCACGGGTAGAGTGCCGGGGCTTCTAGCCCCATGCTTTCGGGTAAACCGAGCATGAGGTTCATATTCTCAATGGCTTGACCGGCGGCACCCTTTACCAGGTTATCCAGACAGCTAATGACGACGAGTTTTTCGCCACTGCAGTCAGTGGTTGGGTGGATGAGGCAGTTGTTGTTGCCTAGGGTGTACTTAGTGTGTGGTGGGGAAGTAACTACCTTGGTAAAGGGCATCCCTTCGTAGAAGGTTCGGTAAAGACTCATGATCTCGTCCTTTCCTTTTTGGCCGCTTGCTATTTTGCTTGACCGAAGGTTGGCGTAGGCAGTCGTTAGTATGCCCCGCGTCATCGGGATGAGGTGGGGGATAAAGGTCGTCTTTACTGGCTGTTTTGGGCTGAGAAGATTTAATTCCTGGGTTATTTCTGGTAGGTGGCGGTGTCCGTCTAAGGCATAGGCGGAAACGTTTTCATTAACCTCGGAGAAATGGGTGCTTGGGCTGAGGGTGCGGCCAGCTCCAGAGATCCCGGACTTGCTGTCAATAATAATATCTGGTTCAATGATGTTTGCCTTGAGGGCGGGGGCTAAAGCCAGAATGGCACTGGTTGGGAAACAGCCAGGGTTAGCCACTAGTTGGGCCGAAGTAATTTGGGACTGATAGAGTTCGGTTAGGCCGAAGACCGCCTGTTTGAGTAGTTCTGGGGCGGGGTGGCTAAAGTCGTACCAGGTGGGGTAGGCAGTAGGGTCCTTCAGTCGGAAATCGGCGCTTATATCCACCACTTTAACGCCACGCTGAATAAGAGGGATACATTCTTTGGCGCTCTCTTTGTGGGGTAGGGCGGAAAAGACTAGATCGACCTTTCCCAACTCGGCGGTGAGGGTCAGGTCTAATCTTGATAGGTGAGGGAAAACTTTACCCAGCTTTTGTCCGGTGGCACTCCGGCCGGTCACTGAAGTAAGTTGAATCCCGGGATGCTGGTAGAGTAATCTCGCTAGCTCAACCCCGGCGTAGCCGGTGACATTGATGATGCCCACTTTGGCCTTACTCATGATAATCTCCCTTTGAGGTATAAGTCCCCTGCTACCTAAAAACGTATTTCCGAGAGCCGATTGTAGTAAATATGTTAAAATATACTATCACAGTGGTCGAGTGAGAGTAAACCTTGTCCAGCAGGTCTTGGTTAATGATACCGTTCTTGTCTTTGGTTGTTGAGTGTTAGCAACAGCGGTATAATTCCTGACTATCGCTGGGGCAGAAAGAGAGTCAGCCCGTGGATACTGCTTATCAGCAGGCTTTAGACTATATCGAGAGCTTTATCGATTACGAGCGACAGTTTCGACCACACGAATCGGCTCGTTATGACCTGAGGCGCACGGCCGAACTTTTGGTTCGGCTCGGCAACCCGCATCTGGCGGCTAGGACGGTACATATCGCTGGCACTAAGGGTAAGGGTAGTGTGGCAACAATGATGGCGTCCGTCCTCGTTACTTCCGGCTATATCACGGGGCTTTACACTTCACCTCATCTGCATACCTATAAAGAGCGTATTCGGATTGATGATAGACTAATTACTAACGAAGAAGTTGTTGCCTTGGTTGAGAAGCTTAAGCCCGAGGTCGAGGTTGTCAATGAGAAAGCCACCTACGGCCGGTTGACTACTTTTGAGGTGACTACGGCTCTCGGTTTTGACTACTTTAAGTCGAAAGGGGTAGATTTTCAGGTAATCGAGGTGGGGTTAGGAGGACGACTGGATGCTACCAATGTTGTCCAACCGGAGGTCTGCGTTATCACTTCGATTAGCTTTGACCATATGGAAGTACTGGGCAATACCCTGCCTCAAATTGCCGCGGAGAAGGCGGGTATTATTAAACCGAATAGTATAGTAGTCACCGTGTCCCAGGCGGATGAAGTTAATCAGGTATTTGAGCAGACCTGCCGGAGAAATAAGGCGAAATTGATTAAAGTTGGACAGGATGTCACCTGGCAGTGTCTCGGTTGTGAGGATAATCAGCAGTTGTTGCGGGTGCGAGGTCGGTTGGAGAATTATGATTTGACCATTCCCCTCTTGGGTCGGTACCAGCTCGAGAATGCCGCTGTGGCGGTAGCGGCTCTTGAAGTTCTCGGCGAAAGGGGTTTTCATGTCTCCAGGGAGAGTATTACTGGGGGTCTGGCTAAAGTGGATTGGCCGGGACGACTTCAAGTTCTCAGCCGCCGGCCCCTGCTTGTCGTCGATGGCGCTCATAACACTGACTCAGCCGGTAAGTTGCGGCAGAATCTTAAGGAGTACTTTAAGTTCGACCGAACTATTTTGATTATCGGGGTCTCGGTCGATAAGGATCTAGTTGGTATAATCTCGGAATTGGCGACTTTCTTTGACCAGGTTATTGTTACCCACTCGGTTCATCCGCGGGCGTTACCGACGGCTCCGGTGGTGGCCGAGTTTCATCGGCAAGGAGTAGACACGATGGTGGCCGAAAATATTTCTGTAGCTCTGTCACTGGCGTTAAGTCTGGCCGGACCGCGGGATCTTATTTGCGTGACCGGCTCGCTGTTTGTTGTTGCTGGGGCGATTGAGCGAGCTCGGTTTCTTGGTTTGATAAAGTAGCTAAGGGAATTTGCCGTCGAGGTAGCTATTTAGTTAATTCTAATGGGCGGTATCAAGCGGTATCGCGAGAGCCTCTTCAGGCAGCATATCGCCCAACATTTTTTCCATCGCCATGGTATGACAGCAGAGTCCCCAGCTTGAAAAAAAGTGGCAGGAGCAATGCCACTTGTCGTCTTTGTAGCTGGTGCGATAGGTGTCATTATCTCCGCGGAATTGTACGGTAAATTCGGTAAAGGTGGCTCGTCTTTTCTCTTGCGCATAGCGTTTGGCTTTTTCGATTTTACCAATGAGGCTCGACTGCATAATCTACCTCCTTAATCAAGAAAGCACCGTACTATTTAGGGCGGTGCTTTTTTGTCCATCATTGTAGTGGTTGCTATCAACATGTTAACTGCTACGTACATCAGTCCTCATCATTAACTTGTTCTATTCTACTTCTTTTTGGCGGATAAGTCTAGCGGTTTTTCTGTCGAGTTTACTTTGGGTGGAGTTCGTTTCGTCCAGGTCTCTCGGTCTTTAATGTCTCGGTCGAAGAGCAAGCGGTTCATTACTAGCTCTCTTGTGGGTGTTAAGGTACTGAGTTTAGTTCGTGATACGGTGAGACGTCTGATGGCGACGAGCAGGAATATAATGACACACCCTAGGGTGATGGGTAGCGGTTGCTCAATCCTGAATGTCTGAGCGTGGAACCAGCTACATAGTGGTGTTGCCGCTAACACCAGTAATGCCCCCATGGGTAGTTGCCGGAAGGGGGCAAAAAGAAGAGTGACGATGGTTATGGCCAGTGCTAACCACGGAGCTAGACCGAAAATTACGCCCGCGGTCGTTAGAATACCTCGGCCACCACTAAAGCGGAGAAAAATTGGCCAGTTATGTCCAGTGATAGCTGCGATACCTATCAGGACTTGCTGGTAAACATCGAGACCAATTAATCTGGCGAGATAAACTACAAGTATCCCTTTGCCGAGGTCAAAAATAGTTACCGGGATCGTCCACCGTCCGGAAATTACGGCGGAAATATTGGCGGCACCGACATTACCACTGCCGTATTGTCGAATATCAATTCCCCGCGTCCACCTACCAATGAGATAAGCCGCGGGTACGGAACCCAGAAAGTAGGCTCCTAAAATTAGAGAGAAGAACTCAATAATCGTAAAGTTGCCTCCTTATAGACTGGTTGGTCGTGTCCCGACTTGTCGGGAGTGTTTCGCTAAGGCCAGAAGCTGTTCAGCTGATTCCAGCGGCACATCAGCGCTCCCGATGGTGGTCCCGTCGTTTATGTCGGGACCGTGGTAGTCGCTGCCGCCGGTAGTAATCAGGTGATACTTATCGGCCAGGCTAACTAGTTTCTTAATTTCTTCGGCAGTATAATTGTTGTAGTAAACTTCAATGCCGACTAGGCCGCTCGCCTTGAGTTCGAGAATTATCGTTTGCGGGTTGGTCACGGTGAAGGGGTGGGCCAACACAGGTAAGCCGTTGGCGCGTAATATCAGCCGCGTGGCCTCATCTGGAGCAACTTTCTCTCTCTCGACATAGGCAGGGCCACCCCAGCCGATGTATCTGGTGAAAGCCTCTTTGAACGAGGTGATGTAGCCTTTTTCCAGCATAGCTTGGGCAATGTGCGGACGGCCGATGGAGCCGGTGCCGGTAATTTCTTTGACTCGTTCCCAATCGACGGGTAGGCCGAGATTTCTTAGTTTGGTAATCATCCGCTGGGCTCGTTTCTGCCGTGAGTCGCGTAGTTTAGCTAGGGCTGCCAGTAACTCAGGGTGGTGGTAATCGACGAAGTAGCCGAGAATATGAGCTTCTCCCTCAGCGACATCGGTGTTAATCTCAACGCCCGGTATTACAGTCAACGCGGGGAAGGTTTTGGCAGTCTCTAGTGCCGGTGGAATACCATCCACGGTGTCGTGGTCGGTCAAGGCAATCACCGTTAGCCCGGTCTCAGCTGCCTTACGGACAACCCCCGCTGGGCTGAGCTGGCCATCTGAGGCTGTAGAGTGGATATGGAGGTCTACCTTCGACATGATTAGCTCACTTCTCGGTAGATTCGTTCAATACCTAATGCCTTGCCAGTTTGGTCATCGACCCTCACGCTGATGGCATTCAACATTGCTTTGCCGTGACCAACGGACAAACGATGTGGCATCGCCGTGAGAAAGCGCTGTAATACTGATTCGGTGTCGTCGCCAATGATAGAATCAATCGGGCCGACCATACCAATGTCAGTGACATAAGCTGAGCCTTGAGGGAATACTTGGGCATCGATGGTTCCAACATGGGTATGAGTACCCAGTATGGCACTGACTCGACCGTCAAGGTACAGTCCCATAGCCATCTTCTCTGATGTCGCCTCAGCGTGAAAGTCCACGATGATGATTGGCGGCTTGGGTTTAAGCTCGGTAAGGAGTTTATCTATGGTTTGGAAAGGGCAGTCAAAACTACCGATAAAAGTTCGGCCAATGAGGTTGACTACCAGTACCCCATCTTTGCTGATATGGCCTCGGCCGGGGACACCGGGCGGATAATTGAGCGGGCGCAATATCGGCATTTCGCTATCGAGATAAGGGAAGATCTCTCTCTGTGCCCAGATATGGTTGCCTGAGGTTAAGACATCAACATCGGCATCGAAAAGTTCCTGAGCTGTTTCTGAAGTTACTCCGAAACCGCCGGCGGCATTCTCCGCGTTAGCGATGACGAGGTCTACTCCGTACTCTTGGCGTAAGCCCGGTATGAGCCTACTTACGGCGCGTCGGCCCGGGCTGCCTACGATGTCGCCAATAACTAAGATTAACATTAGACTTCTTAAGTAAGGGGAAGAACCTTGTTTAAGAATCCCCTTATTGGGACCTCCTATTTTGCATAGTCTATGGCTCTGGTCTCTCTAATGACGGTAATCTTGACCTGACCCGGATACTGTAGTCCTTCCTCGATCTTTTTCACGATGTCTCGGGCCAGCCTCATTGCCTCAAGGTCATCAATCTGTTCCGGTTTAACTAGAATGCGGATTTCTCTACCTGCCTGAATGGCAAAGGATTTTTCTACACCATTGAATCCATTGGCGATGTCCTCCAGAGCCTTCAGTCGTTTCAAGTAAGAATCTAGTGACTCATGCCTGGCGCTAGGTCGGGCGCCACTGATAGCGTCAGCCGCCGAGATAATATAACCCCAAAAACTGGTGTTACTGGTCTCTAGGTGGTGTTCCGCAATGCCTTGAACTACCTCGGTCGATTTTTCCCATTGTTTTACCAGATCTGCTCCAATTTGAGCATGTGTGCCCTCTACTTCGCGGTCAACGGCTTTGCCAATGTCATGAAGTAGACCGGCTTTCCTGGCGATGGAGACACTGGCGCCTAATTCGCTGGCAATCATGCCTGCTAGGTAGGCAGACTCGATACTATGGTTGAGGACATTCTGCCCATAGCTGGTGCGGTACTTCAAACGACCTAGTAAGTGGAGTAACTCCGGTCGTAGTCCCTGCACTCCCACCTCAATGGCGGCCTGTTCACCTGCCTTGTCGATGGTGGCATCGACTTCCTCCTTGGCCTTGGCAACTACTTCTTCGATACGCGCCGGGTGGATACGGCCATCGAGGACGAGCTTGGTTAAGGAAAGGCGGGCTACTTCACGTCTTACCTGGTCGAAGCTCGACAGGGTCACTGTCTCTGGGGTATCGTCAATAATTAGGTCAACACCTGTCGCTTGCTCTAGTGCTCTAATGTTGCGGCCTTCGCGTCCGATGAGCCGACCCTTCATCTCGTCACTGGGTATAGGGACGCTCGACACAGTGGTCTCGGCCGTTATTTCGGAAGCGGAGCGCTGAATCGCCTGAGACAAAATGTCCTGGGCTTTCTTATCCGTTTCCTCCTTCAGTTTGGTTTCCCATTCTCGCAGACGTCTGGCGGTTTCCTCCTGAGCTTCAACCTCGACTCTCTCCATCAAGAGTTGCTTGGCTTCAGTAGTGGTCATCTTGGCAATCAACTCTAACTGCTTCAATTGCTGTTCTTTAATACTTGCTAACTCAACACGAATGGATTCGCCCTCCTGTTCTTTGTTCGTCAGGTTGCGCTCTCGTTGATCGATGTTTTCCAAGCGGCGGGTTAGGGCTTCCATATTAGAGGATAAACGACTCTCTTCCCGTTGCAGTTCGCCGCGTCGCTGATGATATTCGCTCTCCGCCGTGATTTTGATTTTCTCGGCTTCTTGTTTTGCCTCGGTGAGTGAATTTTTGGTCTCTTCTTTGGCTTCGGCGATGGTTCGAGCCGCCTTCCGCTGAGCCACTCGTAGCTGACGAGTAATTGCCATGTAGCGGAAGAAGAAGACAATCCCCCCGCCCAAGATGACACCGATGATAAGAACCGCAATTAATGCGATATAATAGATTAATCCTGGATTTTCCATTTTCTCACCTCCTTTTCTATTGTGAATCAGGTTGAGATATTGTTTTAACTGTGTCTTCCCGATCTTGCCATATTTGTTTCAGGGTACTTTTTATTATACTGGGACTGAACCCTCGACGATAGAGGTAGCTCCCCAATTTACGACGGAAGCTTGGATAATCGGTACCGGACAGATGTCTGGCTTTGCTCAGGGCGGCTCGATAGGCATTAGCCTCATCGTTTATGGTATCGACTACCTGGTCGATAATTTCGTTAGCTACGCCCTTTTGTCTTAACTCAAGTCCGGTTAACCACTGACTGCGCGGGCGAAATGATTCCCTATTATCTTTCCAGAATTGAGCGAAAGCGGCGTCATTTACCAATCCCTGCTTGCTTAACTTATTGATTACGGCGTCTTGAAGCTCTCCAGTAAAACCACGTTGTGTCAGCCTTTCTCTCAATTCGGCTTCACCACGGGGACGGTAGCTCAGATAACGTACGGCTGCGTTTAGGCATCGCTGAAAACGGTCCGAATAGACTGGTGCCTGAGCCTGTTCCGACGAGCGTACACGGCTAACTTTGGTGCTCATCTTACTCACTACCGATTCTGCTCCTTTTAACAAATAAAGTTGAGATTGGAGCCTCAACTTTAGCGAACCGGCTATCTTTTTGTATATTCTATTAACTAACCACGATTAAATTGGTGGTCAATCATTAGCCGCTAGGCAATTGCGGGTTTCATCGCTGAGGTTCTAATCTGCTGTTCAAGTTCCTGAGCAAGTTCTGGGTGTTCCTGTAGGTATTGCTTAGTACTCTCTCTACCTTGACCTAGACGAGTATCACCGCAGGAGAAAAAGGCACCAGACTTACTTACGAGCCCTAGTCCGACACCCAGGTCAAGAAGATTACCTTCTCGACTGATGCCGCGGTCAAACATGATGTCAAACTCGGCACTTCGGAAAGGAGCGGCAACCTTATTCTTAACCACTCTTGCTTTGACGCGATTACCTATTGCCACGTCTCCTTGTTTGATGGTATCGGCACGTCTTAAATCTACTCTGACCGAGCTGTAGAACTTTAGAGCCCGGCCGCCTGGTGTTACCTCGGGGTTACCAAAGAAGATGCCTACTTTTTCTCTCAACTGATTGATGAAGATCACCGCAGTTCCCGATTTGGCGATGGCAGATGCTAGCTTTCTTAAGGCCTGGGACATAAGGCGGGCTTGCAAACCGACATGGGCGTCCCCCATCTCTCCTTCAATTTCCGCTTGTGGGACTAGAGCGGCGACGCTGTCAACAACGATAATATCAACTGCTCCACTTCTGACCAGCGCTTCCGTAATCTCCAGGGCTTGCTCGCCAGTATCCGGCTGGGAGATGAGCATGTCATCAATATTGACCCCACAACGACCGGCATAATCTGGGTCTAGGGCGTGCTCAACATCGATGTAGGCCGCAACCCCACCGCGCCTTTGAGCTTCGGCAATGATGTGCTGGCCGAGAGTCGTTTTGCCTGAGGCTTCTGGACCAAATATTTCGGTAATTCGCCCTCTGGGGATACCCCCCACACCTAAAGCTAGGTCTAGTGCGAGTGAGCCACTGGGAATAACTTCCACTGGGAACATGGCGGTCGACTCTCCCAGCTTCATAATTGCGCCTTTACCAAATCGTTTTTCAATTTGGCCGATGGCTAGCTCTAGTACTTTTCCTTTCTCTGTGGTCATAAACACCCAGTGTGATGATAGCACGGGCGGTTCGTAAATGCAAGGGAATCGGTGCCGTCAGAGGTTCCGATGGGTGGTGAGAGCTTGTGGGGGATATTCAAGAATAAAGAGTTCCCATTGGGGGATATACATATTCCTTTTGCTGGCGAAATTCCCGAAACCGATCTCTTAGTTCCTTGCTCTGAGATTGAACCAAATCGGGCTAAATTACCCGAGGACAAAGGTTCCAAGATCGTGTTATACTGTCACGGTAGAATAAAATGATCCGAGAATACAAGCCGAGGGGGGCTGGTTCTTAAATTTACTCAGCTTGGTTGGCTAACGACGGAAGGGCTAGATTGGTTGCAGGGGGCAAGGAGATGCCGATTTATGAATATCAATGCCTGGAATGTGAATTTAAGTTTGAACTTCTCCGACCGTTAAGCCGGTCGGGTGAGGACGCTGACTGTCCTCATTGCCGTGAATGCTCGCCACGGGTATTATCTACCTTCGCTTCATTCTCGGTGACTGAGGGTGGGGTGGCTGCACCGCTCGGGGGTAACTCTTGTGGTGGTTGTGCTTCGACAAGCTGCGGCACCTGCGCTGTGTAGTTGGGTTTCATGCTCGAATATGAAGGCTGTGATTATAGTCAAATAGCGTGCTGGTACATTTTAACGTTTAGTTTCCCGTTCAGATTTATTGTTGTTTGACTGCTGCTGCTGGCTTTGGTACTTGAGGAATAGGAAACCGCCGGCCAACCCACCGAAGACTATCGCCATACCAGTGGTTGCTAGAGCAACGAAGCGGGTGGTATCAAACCAGAAACCTTGTGGGAAAAGCATGAGGAGGTAGTCTTTTGTTGGGTCGAGCAGCCACAGATCGTTGGTGAAGCTGATAAGGTGAAATTGTAAGAAGAACCGAGCAAATTGTTCGTCTCCCAAGAGGGCACCCATTCCCATAACCAGCATAAGAATCAGGGTCAGGATGCTTCCGCTAACGACATTCCGAGCTAATCGTTGCCGGTATTTTCCCCGCCGCCAGAAGAGACAAGCGAATTTATAGACTAGAGCGTAAGCCACTGTCCCCAGTAAGACCCGATAGTTCAGCCGGAATAGACCTTTGACATCTTTAAGATGGCTTATTTCGCGCTGATTGAAGAGCTGAAGAAGCTGGCCATCCTTAATTATGGTGAGGTTGATATATTCATCGCTGGAGTTAAAATAGTTAATCAGTCCCCGGGCGGCTTTCTCTAGTTCTTCTTGAGCTAAGCCGGTGGTAGTGCTGATATTATACTTCTCGAAGCCGTGTTGATATATCCAGAGGGTGTTTATTGCCCAGGTAAGACTAGCGGTCAGAAAAAGGAAGGGCAGGCATACGATAAATAGTCCTTGAGCGATACTGACTTTGGCTCCATTGGTAATAATCTTCAAACCTTACCTCCTGACCATTCAGATTTTACATTGCTCGGGTAAAAAAGTATATGGTTGCTTTATCCGTTTCAAAAGGTTGTAATCTTACCGGAAATTAATTCACAAATCGCGCCTCAGAAAAGAGTCCTCTATGTTATAATCACTTAGCTAAATTCTTGGTCAGAGAGGACGATGTTTACCCATCTTCATGTCCATACCGAGTATAGTCTACTTGACGGTATGTGCCGTATACCCCAACTGGTGGCACGAGCTAAAGAGTTGGGTATGGATAGTATGGCCATCACCGACCACGGCGTCATGTATGGTGCCATTCAGTTCTATAAAGCTGCCAGAGCCGCTGGTATCAAACCTATTGTCGGCTGTGAGGTGTATGTCGCTCCCGATAGTCGGTTGACTCATAATGTCGGCGAGAAAAACTATTCTCATCTTATTTTGCTGGCTAAAAACCAGACGGGGTACCGTAATTTGCTTGAGCTTACCACTAAGGCTCACTTGGAGGGTCATTATTATCGGCCCCGGATCGATAAGGAATTGCTTCAGCAGCATCATCAAGGTTTGGTGGCGCTCACGGCATGTATTGCTGGTGAGGTTCCCCAGCTTATTCTGCAGGGGCGATTGGATGAAGCTAGGCGCGAGGCTCTGTGGTATAAAGAGACCTTTGATGATTTTTATCTTGAAATACAGAGGCATCCAATACCGGAATTAGAGAAGATAAACCAGGGCCTCATCCTGTTGAACTCCGAGCTGGGTATCCCGATGGTCGCCACTAACGATGCCCATTATATTAATCAGGAAGATGCCTTAACCCATGATATTCTGTTACGTATTGGGACTAACTCAACCGTTGGTGATGGGAAAAGGATGAAAATGGCCGGTCCCTTTTTCTATATCAAGAGCCCCCAAGAGATGATGGAGCTTTATCAGGATATTCCTGAGGCGGTGGAGAATACCCGACGTATCGCCGAGATGTGTAATCTCAAGCTCGATTTTGGTCGCCTGTTCTTGCCCGAACTCGAACTGCCGGCGGGCAAAACGGCGGATGATTTCCTGACATCCCTCTGTTATGAGGGTTTGCCACGGTACTACCCGATGCCCTCCGCAGAAATAAGGCGGCGTCTGGAATACGAGCTTGAGGTAATCAGGAAGACTCAGTTCGCTAACTATTTCCTAGTTGTCTGGGACATTATCTCCTTTGCCAAGAAAGGCGGCATATTGTTTGGGGTGAGGGGTAGCGCTGCCGCCAGTATTGTTCTATATTGCCTAGGTATTACCGAGGTTGACCCGGTGGCTAATAGGCTTGTTTTTGAGCGCTTTCTTAACTTAGAGCGCCGCGAGATGCCGGATATTGACCTGGATTTTGAAGACGCCCGTCGCGACGAGGTTATCAGCTATGTCAATCAGAAATACGGGTCAGACCATGTTGCCCAGATAATTACCTTCGGGACTCTCGGCGCTCGGGCTGCCCTCCGTGATGTGGGGCGAGCCTTGGGTATGACTTATGGCGATGTTGACCGTGTTGCTCGGCTTGTCCCCTTTGCTCCTGGTATGACTCTGGAGCGTGCCTTGAAGGAGAGTAGTGAACTGGAAAGTATCTACGAAGCTGATGACACCATCCGTGAACTGGTTGATTCCGCCCGGAGGGTGGAGGGTATTTCTCGTCATGCAAGCACTCACGCCGCCGGCGTGGTCATCTCGAAAGAGCCTCTGACCAAATATGTGCCTTTACAGCGGGCCAGTAAGACCAATAGTACTGATGCTGTCATGACTCAGTTCAGTATGGAGGATATCGCCCAGATTGGTCTTTTGAAGATGGATTTGCTTGGTCTGGCTAACCTGACTATTCTGGGTAAAACCGGGGAGCTTATTAGTGAGAACTGTGGTATTGACATTGACCTGCATCGGCTCCCGATGAATGACGCGAAAACCTTTGCTCTTTTATCTTCGGGGGAAACGGCTGGAGTGTTTCAACTGGAAGGAGCCGGTATGCGCCGCCATATTAAAGAGCTTAAGCCCACCATCTTCCGCGATATCGCCGCCATGGTTGCCCTGTACCGTCCTGGCCCCATGGAGCATATCCCGACCTTTATTCGGGCCAAGCAGGGTAAAGAGCCCATCCGCTATCCCCATCCGGTGCTGGAGACCATCCTGAAGGAAACCTACGGGGTCATTGTTTACCAGGAGCAGGTGTTATTTATCGTCCAGGCGCTGGCGGGCTACAGTCTGGGGCAGGCAGATATCTTCCGCAAGGCGATGGGGAAAAAAATTCCTGAGGTAATGCAGAAGGAAAAACAAAACTTCATAGACGGGGCCAGGGAAAATGGTTTTGCGTCTGAGGTGACGGCCGAGATCTTTGCTCTCATTGAGCCCTTTGCCGGCTATGCCTTCAATAAGGCGCACGCGTTCAGCTATGCCCTGATTGCCTATCAAACCGCCTATCTTAAGGCTAACTACCCGGCCGAATATCTTGCTGCTTTCCTTATGGGTTATGTTGGTCAGGCGGAGAAGGTAGCTACGGCGGTGGCCGAGTGTCGTCGGCTCGGTATTACCGTACTTCTTCCGGATGTTAACCGGAGTCAGGTTAACTTTTCCGTGGAAAAGCTCGATCTTGGAACCTCGGCTATTCGTTTCGGGCTAGCGACGATAAAGAACGTGGGGGTTGGAGCCGTTGAGCCTATTGTCGGTGAACGACAGAAGAACGGCGACTTCAAATCTATCGGGGATTTCTGCCGCCGTTGTGACTTGCGCGGGGTCAACCGTCGGGTGCTGGAAAGCTTGATTGAGGCAGGTGCGCTGGATTCGCTGGGGGAGCGGGGCACTCTGCGCCATAATGTTGAAAGTCTTCTCTCGCTGGCACAGCGGGAGCAAAGACGGCGGGAAACCGGGCAGGCGACTATGTTTGACCTGTGGGGACAAACGGTGCCGACTCCGCTGCCTAGTGTAGAACTGAGTGTCGCTGAGGTTACTGCTCGAGAAAAATCAGCATGGGAAAAGGAACTCCTGGGCGTATCATTATCGAAACCGCTATTTGGTTCCAGGAAATTAGGAACGGTGCTATGCGGGGAAATTGATTTAGGGATGGACGGCCAAGCTGTAATCGTCGTTGGCGAGGTTGCTGGCGCTATTCCCTTATTTACCCGGGATCATAGGCCTTTTGTCAAAGTGGCGTTTGAAGACATCAGCGGTCAAGTGGAGGTTATCGTTTGGCCTAATGTTTATGAGAAAACGCGGGATTTGTGGCAGGAAGGGAATACTTTGCAACTTGAAGGAAAGGTCAAACTCCGTGATGAGCGAGTGCAGTTGAATTGTAATCGCGTGCAGGTGTATCAGGCGGAAAAAACTTCTGCTGAGACGGCGGTTGTGGCTGAGACTGTCCCGACCACAGTTGGGATGACGGTTGAAAAGCGCCGGCTGGTTATTAGTCTGGTTGAGACTAGAAATGAGGGTGGCGATGTTGCCCGATTCCGGCAGGTAATTGATGTTCTGAAAGACTTTCCCGGTGGAGACGAGGTGGACCTTTGTGTTAATAGCGATGGTGAAGTGGTTAATTTGAAGTTGACTAATATTACGACGGATTACTGCCTTGTGCTTCACCAGCGGCTGGCAGAACTGGTGGGGGAGGAAGGGTTGAGGGTGGAGAAGGTTGACACTGTACATCGGGCGTCGTAGAGTTTGGTTGTTCCAAGCGGAGTAGGTAGCGTTTCATCTTTGGCCCGCCACTGAAGCCGCCGAGCTTGCCGTTGTTGGTGACTACTCGATGGCAGGGGATGATGATCGGTAGTGGGTTTTTTGCTAGAGCCTGCCCGACGGCTCGCGCCGCTGTTGGCTGTCCCATATGTTCGGCCACCCAGCGGTAGCTCCTTGTCTCACCATAAGGGATGAGTTGGGTTGTCTCCCATACCCGACGTTGAAATAGCGTCGCCGTGCCTAAATCCAACTCATCTGGAAAGGCGACCTGGACGCCGCTAAAGCAGGGGTTGAGGCGTTTGATTAGGTCGGTATCACGTTTTAGTTCCCCGTTCATTTTGTCTCTCAGGTAGGTATTAAGAAACCGTAGCGAACTTCTTAAAGTCGAGAAGTAGGTGGAGCTCACTTGGTTAACTAACGGAATGACTCAAATCGGTAGAAAGCCTCAGCTAGTTCGTAGTCTTTACCCTTAACCGACATCTTGGACCATTGTTTCACGCGTTCGACGATTTCTAGAGTCGGGCGGTTACCGAATTGACTTTTGTGGTAGAGTAGCGCGGCGATTTTGAGTTCAAAAGTATCGGTAATGTCGGAGGGATAATTAGGTTCGTCCGAACCCCAGAGAAATACCTCCTTCACCGCGTGGGGCAGCAAACCTTGCTCAATCAAATCGGGAAAGGCCAGAAGGTCGCGCGCCGTGGGATAGACGGCATCGAGGGTAACTTGTCCGGTAATGCGGTGGTCCCGGTGGGTAGTGTAGCGCTTGTAAGGGTCACAGGTGACGACTGTATCCGGTTTGAATTGTCGAATGGCACGTACGATGTCTTTCCGGAATTTGGGTGTGTCTTCCAGTCTCTGGTCGGGGTAGCGCAGGAAAACCACTTCTCTCACTCCCAGAACTTTGGCTGCGGCCCTTTGTTCCTTCTCCCGGATTTTGGCTAGTCTTGCCGACGTCATCTCGGGGTCACTCGTGCCCTTATCACCGTTGGTGCAGACCACATAGACGACTTCCTTGCCTTTACGTATCCATCGGGCCACGGTGCCAGCAGCACCGAATTCAGCATCGTCGGGATGTGGGATTACCACTAGTATTTGAGCCGCTTTGGTTGTCATTACCTAATCTCCTGAGATATCGGGGTGGGATAATCGATAAGTGTTTGTTGGCAGACCTTAATTATCATATTCGTGGTTTTGTCCCAGCTAAATCGGCTAATCGATGCCCGAATTGATTGAACAGAGTTGGTATCAAACTGAGGGCGGGCAAGAATCAAGGCTATTTTGTCAGATAGGTGGCGTGGAGAATTATCCTCAACAACGTAGCCCGTCGTTCCGTGACGGATAATACTTCTTGCCGCGCCGACATTGGTAGCCACTACCGGTGTGCCGCAAGCCAGCGACTCCAGGGGTACCAGCCCGAAGCTTTCGTAATAAGAAGGGCTGACACAAACATCAGCTGCACTGTAAAAATAGGGTAATTGCTCTTGTTTCAGCAAACCCAGGAAAGTGACCGTCTTCTCTATTCGGAGAATACGGGCGAATTCTTTGAGGCGTTCCATTTCATAGCGGCTGTATTCATCGCCACCGATGATGAATAGCCTGAACTCTTGAGTATTGGGTAGAAGAGGTATTGCCCTGAGTAACTGTTCGATACCTTTTAATGGCTCAATCCGGCCGACGAATAGAATGAGTTTGTCTCCATTTAAGCCGAGACGTTGTTTTGCCGCGAGTTTGTCTACGGGTTGAAAAAACTCCGAATTCACACCGCACGGAATGACGCGGATGCCCTCTGGTTTTGCACCGTAGTACCGGATGAGAGCTGCTTTTTCTTGTGGCGTGGCGGCGATGATATGGCTGCAATCTTGTGCTAGTTCTCTTTCGGTCTCCATGCGAAGCCCCGGTTCCTCTTCGCCGATAGCAAAAGTATTCTTTATGGCACCGAGGGTATGGAACATGACAATATGCGGCACATCCCACCACTGTTGTAGTATCTGCCCGGCCCGGCCGGAGAGCCAGTAATGACTGAAGATTAGGTCGTAATGCAGGTCATTATTCCTGCGGAAATTTTCCACATTGTTGGCGAACTCAGGTAGGTAGGAATATAAGGCTAATTTATCTATCTCCCCGTCGCCTCCCGTAGGGAGGTGGATAAGACGGGAATTAGGTCCCAGGCTGATAATTACCCTGTCCTTTTGGTTCTTAACGCGGGTAAAAATATCAACGGTGTGCCCCAGTTTACCCAGTCGATTCGCCACCTCGCGCACATAGACACTCATGCCACCAGTATTTTTGCCACCGAGTTTGCCTACGGGGCAGCTATGTATGCTGAGTATGGCTATCTTTAAAGGGCGGATTCGCATCGAAGCCTTGTCCTCACTTTCATCGGATAGTTATCTGGCAACGGTACAAAGGAATTTCCTTTCCACCAAGGTAGTATTTGTAGGGTTCATTCCCTTTCAAGAAGTCAAATTTTTTTTTGCTGGTCAAGATACTGGACTCGATGCCTAGGACTTTACATAACAGCCCTACACTTAAAGACTCGTATCGTGGGTCATAACTACTATTATAGAGGTAAATGTAATCATTATAATCAAAATAGAGAATTATTGCTGTGGGTACGTTGTCCAGCTCTAGAATACCGAATCGGGCGAGTCCAATCTGTGCCATGGCACTAACTAGCGAGCGGAAGAATGCTTCCATACGAGGCGTCAGGAAAGTGGCCTTATCGCGACGGCTCTCCGTGAACATCTTGAGAAAAGCGTCGATGGTCTGATTGAGTAAGGGACGGTCGCTAACTAGGCGGTAATCAAGTTTACCTTCGGCCGATGCTCGTCTTAGTTTACGTTTTAACTCGTGGCGTTGCTTTGCATCCAATATCGCCAGATATTTTTCCCATGTAGCCGGTAAATCTAACTCAACAGAGACAGCTTCTGGCTGATATTGAACCTCGTACCCTCTCTCCCGGGCGACGGTAACCAGAGTAGTGATTACGGTGGAGTCCGGGCGTACTGCCCCTAGGTCAAGCTGTTCAATACCCTTCTTTTCCAGGTCATCGAGCAAAGTATTGAAAAAAACTTTTTCTCGGTTAGGGGCAATGATAAAGTCAAGATAATCGCAGACATCGGCGCTTCCGAGGAAGGAAGCTTTTCCTTCTCTTAGGAGAAGAGGCGCAATACCGGTGGTTTGCTCACCTTGTCTCACGGCAAGTAAAAGGGGCTTATCTCCATTGCCAAATTCCTGCCACCAGACCTGTAACCAAGTGGGCAGAACAAAGATGGAGCTCCATCTCAGGTGATTTTGGCTAGTCCATAGGGTGGTAAGGCTAGCAAAACTTTCTTCAGTAACGGCGTATCGCATACGACTAAAGCAAAGTTTAGCATTTTCGCCGGACTTTAATCAAATAATTAGTGAAAAAACTCATGACAGTTTTCTTTATCTTCGGGGGACTTTTTGACTTGCCCCCAACAGCTGCTCTAATTGTTAAGTGGGTGTGATAAGTATTTTAGTGGGTGTACTCATCATAATATTGAGTTTCTTAAAGGCTTTGCCATCGGATGTCCTGTCGGCACCGAAGTCTAGGGCTGGCGCACTTTGGCAACTACTGTTATTTCATCGCTCTTCTCAAAGAGTAACGTCACGCTTACCGTGTCGTCGAGGTTTAGGTCCTGCTTTAGTTCTACCAACATCACATGAAACCCTCCCGGTTGTAACTCTATACGACCTCTTGCCGGGACCTCAATACGGGGGATTGGCACCATGCGTATGATATTTCCCCTTTCTCTGTTGCCTCCTATTTGGGTCTCGTGGGTTCCCACAGTCTTCGCTATGTTGCTGCTGGTACCTACTAGGGTGTCCGGAGCGTTCCCCTTGTTGATAAGTGTGAAGTAGACGGCAGCGTTGCCGCCTATAGCTGCGGGGCGGGTCCAGGGGTCCTGGATGCTTAGCCTGGGTGTAGGCTCAGCAGTGCAAGCAGCTAGCGCAGCCACTAGTAAGGTAATAATGATAAAAGTTGTACTGACCTTGAGTATCCGAAACATTGATCTATCTCTATTAAGCTGCGGGTTGTTGCTATGCGATAGAATTTCTAAGAGTGAGCCGCACGGGAGTCGAACCTGTAACCTGCTGATTAAGAGTCAGTGTAGCGTTCTTGCCCTTCGAAACACTCTTTTTAGCTTCAAAGATGGTCGGGGAAGACACCTGAAATCCCAACAGTCAGGAGGTCGGATTATTTCCTTTCCTCACTACTTGCTTGCCCGATTTTAACATACTTGCCTGTCAGGAGAAAGAGGTATACCCGTAACAAGGAATTGGTGGCGGTGGGTGGATGACCAAATGAGTGAAGAAAGTGTGTATAATACGCTTATCCTTTACGGTTGAAACGAACGGAGACAATGTCTCCATCC
>PVBE011855362.1_pt1 | contig 34782 bp, 23 predicted proteins | sample 1631181 | NCBI WGS metagenome assembly PVBE01 (sample SAMN08397723, study PRJNA350692) | Marine metagenome, whole genome shotgun sequencing project. | isolation source: water | place: Pacific Ocean | collected 2012-04
GCTTCTAGGGTCTTCCCTATCTGCGAAGGGGAAGCTTTCCCTTTCAGGTAGGATTATTGATTCAGATGGGAAGAAAGTTAAGAAGGCCATTGTTACGCTCTTGTCTGGAGGTGAGGTTGTATCTGAGGAAAAAACAGGCGGCAATGGGAAATTTAAATTTAAAAAGCTTGAAGAAGGTGAATACATTCTACAAGCAACACATGATGAAAGAGGTTCAGCGGAGATGATAGTTGCGCTTGCAGATAAGCAGGACGTAGGCGACATAGCCCTATCCACCAAAAAACCAACCCCACCTGTTGCTAAGGCAAACTCTGCGGTTGACCCGGTCAGCGAAAGAAAGGCACCAGACCGCATATCGGTAACCGTCCCACAAACAATGGAGGCAATGGGGAGCCCAAGTAAGGACTTTATCCTTAATGAGTTAAACTTTGAGATAAAAAAGCTTTCAGCAGAATTCAAACACTTAACACAAGAACTCGATGATCTCAAAGCCTTGAGCAAGATGTGGGTCAATCCGCTGACAATTTACTCCAAGGAGATAATATTAAAGAATGGTAGCACTGTTTTTGGAAAGATAATCTATCAAGATGATAAATCGCTCAAGGTTGAGACCTTGGTTGGATACTTAATAGTAGACAGAGCTCAGGTCGTGCGAATTGTTGATAATGTCATTACTGAGGACACACAAGAATATGTTCCAGAACAAATACGTGAAAGCTATACACCACCACCAATGCCAAAGCTTGCGCAACCCCGATACACGTCATCCAACAACTCTGCCAGAAACGCAAGCGCCAAGTTTTCTGCAAATTGTGTTTTGGTTGGCAATATTTCTGAAAAGAAAGATGGCCAAGGAAATATTATTTTTGATGGCGAGATAAAAAACATAGGCGGTCGTAGAGCAGACTTTGTCAAGGTAGATTTTGTTTTTAGAAAAAACTGGAGCGGCGAAACAAAGACCCTTACCACCTTTGTTAAGGGTTCATACAACACGTTTGATACGGGTATTGTATCAGACGCAAGCCTTCTCCCGGGAGCGGTAGGAAAGTTTGACCTTTATGTTCCTCAAGACTTTGGAGCGTTTATTGGATATTCATATGTTATTGACTGGGAGGAATACCAATAAACATTAATGGTGTTTTAATGGCAAAATGAATTATAAGAAACATATAAGAATATTTACCATTTTATTGATGGGCTCAATGTTGTATGCTGGAACAAGAGTTGCCTACACTCGACCAGGCCTTATGATGCGAGTTCCAACCACTAGCAACAAAAAGACCCCATATCTATTTCGCGCTGGAGTTTCAACAGAGTTTCACAACTTCAACCCGTTCAATACTGCCCGCGGGGTATACTTTGAAACAGAGCTGGGAAGAGGCTTCAGTGTTGGTTTTTCCGGTGTTACTCCAGGTGACACAACAAGATTGAGCAAATTAAAGGAATCAACTTATAACGCTCCGGCTGAATTTGGATTTCATTTTCAACTGCGAGCATACACATATAATGACATATCTGTATCCGTTGGATTACAGGATGTTGTTTTTCAAAGTGACCAAACCTCTGAAGAGATGTTAAGTTTGAACACGTCTCTTCTGTCTGCGTTTTTGGTTTTATCTAGTGAAAAAGATTTAGGAGAATATAAATTTAATACTTATTTTGGTTTTGGCACAGGCGGGCTTGCCCCAGTTGATGCCGATACCTTGCCTGCTATTCTGGATGTAAATGGAAAGGTCGTTACTGATACTACAGAGACCAATGCAGGCGTATTCATAGGTTTTTTAATGAAGACCCCGTACTTTTCTAGACGGGGTGGAATGGATATTGTGGGTGAATTCGATGGGACAGGTGTCAATGTGGGACTCCGCATCCCCCTTACCTCGGATTACCGCCTGAACTTAGGGTTCACCCACATGGAAAAACTGCCAGAATGGGGAAACAGATATTGGTCTGGCCATCCGGGTTTTACCATTGGCTTTGATATGGCTGTCCCGCGAGACCCGCGCCAAAGAGTCCAGGGAGGGCCCTCCGGATCAACCAATATATATGGCACAGGAACAAGCTCATCACAAGGGGTTGGCTCTATTCCTATTCATAGAGATTCTACTGTGGCAATGGCAAACGTTGCCGTTGAGACCCTTAGGGACTCCATGGCCTTAATGAACAATGAGATGAGAAACCTACTTGTTCGCTTGAATGCCATGGAACAAAACAGCAAATTTTTGTCAGACTCTTTAAGCTCTCTGAAACTAGAGTCAAATGTATCAGAGAAGAATATGAATGAGGCATTAAGACATCTTTCACTGTCGCTAAGATATTTTTATGCAGGAGATTATCGTGAGGCCTTGAAGGAAGTAGACCTCGCTTTACAACTAAACCCTGATTTGGCATTAGCATATGCCCGAAGAGGTTCTATTTATTATAAATTAGGGGACGTTCAAAGAGCCACAATAAACTGGAACCTGGCCTTACGCCTAGATCCAGAGTATACGGATGTTAGAAACATTCTAAAGGCTCTCAATGAAAACAAATTGAAATCAGCAAGCGTTATTAAGGAGTAACCCTATGGATATTGCTCTAATTATTGGTGTGATTTTTGGTATGGCCGCTATGATAGGCAGTATCGCCTATGCCCTTTTTGTTGAAGGTTCAGCTGGGGGGTTTGGTGATTTTATATCTGCACCAAGTTTTGGTATAGTATTTGGCGGAATGATAGCATCTATTTTTGTTGCGTTCCCAATGTATCACGTAACGGCACTAGGGAAGGCAATTGGGGCTGTACTTAAACCCGCAGATGATGCAATGGGTCCCTTGGTAGATGAGGCCTGTGATGTTGCTGAGCATGCAAGGAAAGGCCCCGCAGATTTAGAAAAAGCTGTTGATACAATTAGAACTTATTTTTTCAAAGATGGTGTTCAAATGGTTGTTGATGGTTATTCTCTTGAGGAGGTTTCAGATATATTAGAAACTAGAATTGAATATCGTGAAAAAAGAGAAAAAACCCAGACAGACATGTTAAAGTCAATGGGTGACTTGGCTCCGGCTTGGGGAATGGTAGGAACCCTGATCGGTCTTGTCCTTATGTTGGCAGGTTTTGGCGGTGAAGGTGGTGCTGACAACCTTGGTGGCGGTATGGCAGCGGCATTGATCACTACTCTCTATGGAGCAGTATTCGCAAATTTATTTTTCTTGCCCATGGCAACCAAAATGGGAAATAAAACGACCCAAACCTCTATGTCTGCAAATTTACTTGTGGAAGCTGCACGTCTCATACACCAGAAAAAACATCCAATTATCGTACGAGAAAAATTAAACTCATTTATTCCACCTGCGGAGTGGAAACGGGAATAACCTAAATGGGAATGACGCCAGGCGAAAAAAAGGCTTTTAATAAAGGCTTTGAAGCAGGAGCAGGTTCTGTTGAAGAAGGGCTACCGGGCTGGTTTGGAACCTTTGCCGACATGATGACACTCCTTTTTGCCTTTTTTGTACTTTTGGCTGCCATATCTACAATGGATCCAGTTAAACTGCAAGAAATGGCAAACTCAGAAGGGAAATCATTAGGAAGTAAAATTAAAGCCAGTGGTAAAGCTGAAGAAGAGGGTGAGTTTGAGCCAATTGAAAACCTGGCCGCTATGAAAAAAGAGATGAAAGAGGCCATTGAGGAAATGAAGAAGGAAAACCCATCCGGAGACCCCCCAATCGATGTTCAAACAAGTTCCAAGGGTTTAATAGTTAATATCAAAGGAGACTTTGCTTTTCCTTCAGGAAAAGCAGATATGAAGCCTGAGTTAGGCGAACTTCTGAAAAAAGAAATTATCCCACGTATTTTAGCAAGTCCTTTTCAGATAGAAGTAGCAGGGCACTCTGATAGTGACCCAATGCCTAAAAAATGGCAAAAATTTTATAAAAGCAACTGGGAGCTTTCTGCGGCAAGAGGAGCAACAGTTGTTCGTTACATGATTGAAGAAGGTGTTCCCGCACCAAGGTTGGTTGCGGCTGGATATGGTGACTGGTTTCCAAAAGGAATCGATAGTATAAAAACATCAAACCCTATGTATAACCCCTTAACCTTAACTTGGGGAGAGGGTGAGCAACCAGTAGATAATAAGGGCAATCCACTACCTACTGTTTTATCATTGAATAAGACAGTAAAACAAAAGGCTTCAAACAGAAGAATTCAGATTACATTCATTAACCCCCCACACCATGGGAAGGGTCGTTCAGGCACGAGCTACGAAGATGAGTAAAGATTTTACAATGCGGAGTAATTACACATACCAAGGAGTTTCATATGAATAAGGGGAATAAAAAATATACAAGGCCCATTATTGGATCGTTGATCTTTATCGCGCTTATTTATGCGCAGGGCAGTGGATACCTTTCTCAAAAATTAATGGTTGAGAACAATATAAGAGACAGAGTTAAGGATGCGCTGTCAAAGGTGATTGATTCACACAAATACGTGATCAATGTCGATGTGGAACTAGAGGTTCTTGATGAGGTTAATGAACAGATAACGGTCTTTGCGCCTCGCGAGTCAGATAAGAATCTAGAAAAACAAATTTCCCCAGCAGAAAAGACAGCAGAGGCCCTTGTTCGTATTCAAGAAAAAATGGTTTATGAAACACCATCACAAGAAGAGAGCTACTCCATTGGTCTGCCCATACCTGGTTTTGAGGTTGATGTCGTTCGTCCAAAGACAGAATCCAGGCCCCTAACAGAGTCTAACCCGGTTTCGCCTAGAACAATGCAACCACTAGAGGAAACTCCAAATCAGGTAAATGAAGAAGAAAAGGAAGTAGTTGATAAGATACTTTCCAGAAAACGCCCATCAAGAGCAGTTGTAAAGAGGATGGAGCTTGCCTTGATTTTACAAGAAGGTGCTGCGCCAGAATTAATAGAGAACATTAGGCAGCTTACAATGGCAGCCTCAAAGTTTGATAGAGACCGTGGCGACAAGCTCACAATAATGACAGCAAGTTTTAAAGAGCGTAGAGACCAACGGTCTGCCGAGCAGATAATGTTAAAGAATATTGCAGAGAAGATCGACCACCTAGAACAAAGGCGTATGTCTGAATCTTCTAGCTGGCGAGAGGATATTGAAACATATAAAGAAGAAATCACGCAAAGGCGAGAGGAAGACCTTAAGCTTCTTGAGACACAATTAGAAGAGCTTGATAAAAAGAGACTACAAGAAGCTGCAGACTATGAAAAGAAGGAACTTGCCAGAAAAGATTCAATTCGTAATTCAAAACTAGAAACTGAGATTCAGGCATTGAGAGATATGCTTGCCGTAAATGAATCGCAGGAAAAAGCACAAGCCAAACAATTGGACTCAAATAGGTTTGCAATGCTTGACAATGAACTCCAAACTCTGAGAAAAATGTTGTTACAGGCAATGCTGAAAGACTCTGTAGATGCACAAAAACAAGCGCAGGTAAAGATAGAGGCCGAGCTTGCAGAGCGTGAAAATGAAAAGGCCTCACGTGATTCACTGATTGCAGAGAAGATAGCTGCCCTTGATGCGGTACAGGCAGATTTAGATGCCATGGAGGCTGAAGCCTCCTCAGGATTGGATACCAAAACAATTATGATCATTGCTCTTGGTGTGGTGGTGGTTGCGCTTGGTGCAATGATGGTTCTACAAAAGAGGTCGGGACCACAACACGCTTACCAACCAATGCCTCCTTATCCATATCCTCCACTAAGACGTAGAAAAAGAAAAAAGAAAAAACCTACTGCCGCCCCTACAAAGGAAGAAGAAAAAACAGAGGTCGTAGAGCCAAAACCAGAACCGCAAGAAGAAACAGCACCTGAAGAAACTCCTACAGATGATCAGAGTAGTACAAACGGTAATGGAGATGAATCTGGAGAGGATGGTGAAAACCTTTCTTTGGACGATGATCCAAATGTCCTCAAAAGCGAGATTGATGATATTAGAAAATCAATAGTATCAATGAGTGTTGGTCAGCCAGGAAAGACGTCTAGCATAGTCAAAGAATGGCTGGAGCAGCCTGCGCCAGAGGCACCTGCTGCGCCAGAGGAGTCTGCATCTGATGATAGTAGCGATGAAGAAGAAAGCAGCGAATAATAAAACTTGAGGAAATAGATTATGGTTAATGATTATCACATGCTATCAGGTATACAAAAAGTTGCTATCCTTTTTTCTGTGGTAGGAGAAAGCTTGGCAATGTCTCTTATAAAGGGACTTTCAAAAACTGAAGTTCGTAAAATTCGATCCACATTAAGATCGATGGGAACTGTTTCCTTTGCCGTTAAAAAACGTGTTATGGAAGAGTTTTACTTTGGATTTTTGAGCGAACAATTTGAAGATGGTAAAGGTGATGATGGAGGGCCTATTCAACCATTTGAATTTTTGGCTGATCTAAATGATGAACAGTTAATAGCGTTATTGAACAAAGAAGAACCCCCTGTCATTGCTATGATCCTTGCCCAACTCGAACCGGATAAGAAAATGCTCATATTGAATAAGTTGGAACCGACGTTAAAAGGCCAAGTGTTGATCGAGTTGGGATCTCTCGACGATATACCTCTAGAGGGCATCATTGAGGTTGGTGCAAGACTGAAGGAAAAATCAACCTATCTACCTAGAACCGCAGAGTTCTCAAGAGGTGGTGCAAAGGAGATTGCAGATACACTAAGTGGTATGAGCTCCAACGAACAAGAACGTTATATGCAAACACTTCAGAATGAAGACCCAGATCTATATGCTGCTGTCAAGGCCTTCTTCCTCACCTTTGATGATATCATGGAGAAATTTCCAGATGATATTATCCGAACTTTGCTCAATTCGATTGAATTAGACATATTGCCCATTGCCTTTAAGGGGTTGGACGAGGAAAAGATCAATGAGATGAAAGACATGCTTCCTCAGAAAAAGCAGGCAATGTATAATGATGACCTTGCAGCAAAACCTCAGCCTAAAAGAGAGGTCGACAATGCTCGTAAAGAATTTGTTGATGCCGCAAAACAGATGGAAAAAGATGGTTCGTTGAACTTAGATGATATCCTTTCTGGTGGGGAGATGGTAGAATAGTCATTTCATTAAAATTAGAATAATAATAAAAAAGCCTCTATAAAGAGGCTTTTTTATTATACTATATTATAGCTCAGCTTGTGCTGCTGCCAATCTAGCAATTGGCACCCTGAAAGGCGAGCAGCTCACATAGTCGAGTCCGTTTTTCTTACAAAAATGGATTGATGCTGGATCTCCTCCATGTTCACCACAAATACCAATCTTTATTTTACTGTTTACGTTACGACCTAGTTTCACAGCCATTGAGACCAATTTTCCAACACCATTTACATCTAAGCTTTGAAAGGGGTCTTCTGGTAGAATGTTGCGTTCTAAATAATCAGGTAAAAAAGAACCTATGTCGTCTCTACTGAACCCAAATGTTGTTTGAGTAAGGTCGTTTGTTCCAAAGCTAAAAAACTCTGCATGTTCTGCAATTTCGTCTGCAGTTAAGCATGCCCTAGGAAGTTCGATCATTGTTCCAACTAAAAATTCTAGGTCTAATCCATATTTTTCCATGACCTTTGTTGCAACTTCCCTGACAATCTTTTCTTGGTCTATATATTCTGTTACCGTTCCAACAAGAGGAATCATTATCTCAGGGAATACCGAGACACCTTCCTTAGTTAATTCTGCAGCAGCCTCCAATATGGCGGTTGCCTGCATTTCTGTGATCTCAGGATAGGCTATTCCTAGACGACAACCACGGTGTCCCAACATTGGATTTAACTCGTGCAACATTGAGATCCTATTTTTTACAACTTCAACATCTATTCCGAGGTTATTTGCCAAAGAAATTTGTTGTTCCTTCGTTAAGGTCATAAACTCATGCAGGGGCGGGTCAAGTAGCCTTATGGTAACAGGTCGTCCCTCCATGGCTTTTAGGGTACCCATAAAATCTTCTTTTTGGAATGGCAACAGTTGCATAACCGCATCCCTTCGATCATTTTCATTGTCTGCAAAGATCATTTTTCTTATTGCCAGTATTCGTTCCTCATCGAAAAACATATGTTCAGTTCTGCAAAGACCAATCCCTTCTGCCCCAAACTTAATTGCTTGTTTGGCATCATCTGGGCTTTCGGCATTGGTACGTATCTTTAATTTCCGTATCTCATCTGCCCACACCATCAAGTCTTTGTATTCTGGATGAGTATCTGGATCTGCATCAATAAGGTCTATCTGTCCTAAATAAATTTTACCCTCTGTACCATTCATTGTTACCCAATCACCTTCAGAAACCAACCGGTCACCAATAACCACCTCTTTTTTGCTAACATTGATCTGTAATTCACCGCACCCAACTATACAGCACTTTCCCCATCCTCTAGCTACAAGAGCGGCGTGAGAGGTCATTCCACCCTTTGCCGTCAATATTGCCTCAGAAGCATGCATTCCATGTACATCTTCTGGAGAGGTCTCATCTCTTATGAGAATTACCTTTTCACCATTCTTGTGCCACCGTTCTGCATCATCAGCGGTAAAAACTGCTCGACCCGATGCGCCCCCAGGGCCAGCAGGAAGACCTTTTCCTAGTAGATCTGCCTTTTTTTCTGATTCTTTGTCTAACATTGGGTGTAGTAGCTCATCTAATTGTTCTGGCCGCACTCTTGAAATGGCGGTCTCTTTATCGATCATTCCCTCTCTTACCATATCAACGGCCATTTTAATTGCGGCCGACCCATTACGCTTTCCAACACGAGTTTGAAGCATCCAAAGTTTTCCTTCTTGAATGGTAAACTCAATGTCCTGCATATCACTATAGTGTTTTTCAAGGCCACTTCGTATTTCTTTTAATTCAGAATATATTTCTGGCATAGTTGATTCGAGAGAGGGTAGATCTTTGGTGCCTTCTGTTTTTGTTTCTTCATTTAGCGGGTTTGGTGTTCGAAGGCCGGCGACCACGTCCTCACCCTGAGCATTTACCAACCACTCTCCAAAAAATTTATCCTCACCCGTAGCGGGATTTCTTGTGAACGCCACACCTGTTGCAGAGCTTTCCCCCATATTTCCAAACACCATTGTCTGAACATTAACCGCGGTTCCCCATTCTTCTGGTATATTTTCAATTCTTCTGTAGTTTATAGCTCTTTCTCCACTCCAACTTTGAAACACGGCCATTATTGCTCCCCATAATTGATCCATTGGGTCATCGGGAAATTCGCTTTTTAGTGTCTTTTTTATCTCTGTCTTGAAGTTTTCTGATAATAGTTTCCAGTCTTCACCGCTGAGGTCCGTATCATTTGTGTATTGATTTTCATTTTTGTGTTTTTCAATTAATGATTCCAGCCTATGTCTTATTCCGATACCATTTTTTGGTTCTTTTCCAGCAGCCTTTTCCATGACAACATCAGCATACATCATGATCAAACGCCTATATGCATCATATACAAATCGGTCATTACCTGTTTTATCAATTAGACCAGGTATGGTTTTTGATGTCAGGCCAACATTCAGTACAGTTTCCATCATACCAGGCATTGATTGTCTTGCACCAGAGCGTATTGATACTAACAATGGATTTTGGGTGTCACCAAATTTTGACCCCATGATTTCTTCTGTACTCCTAAGTGCTTCTTTTACTTGAAGATCTAGCGCCTCTGGAAAGGTTCTATCATTATCATAATAAAAAGAACAAACCTCTGTAGTGATCGTGAAACCTGGTGGAACAGGAATTCCAAGGTGGTTCATTTCAGCAAGATTTGCACCCTTGCCACCTAAGGTGTTTTTCATTTTAGCTGTACCATCAGCTTCACCATTACCAAATAGATATACGTATTTCACAGATCAAATCCTTGTTATAATTATAAAAAAATAAAGTTTATCAGGGCCGGAGTTTATTTAAAAATCAGGAGAAAAATATCTTATCTCTTTCAGATTACCGTTTTTATCATAAAAGAACCACTTGTCAATCATCTTTCCATCTCTGTATGCACCCTGCATCTCCTTTCTTGTTCTTTCATGGTCCCACCAACTGGTCCAGGTAGCATCCTTTTTTCCGTTTGCATAGTATCCCTCTGTTAAGCGTCCGTCCTCAAACCAGGCTGTCCATTGACCTTCTTTTACACCTTTTGTAAATGACCCTTCCTGCACCTTTTTTGTTTCATCATCCCAAAATACCCACATACCATCTGCGCTGCCCTCTAAAAGCGTTCCCTCTTTCTCTTTGGCACCGTTCTTATGGTAAAATGTCCAGGGTCCATCCATAATACCTACATCGTATGTACCGTGAGACTTAATATGTTCATTGTCATACCACTCTGTCCACTCACCATGTTTTTCACCTTCCTTATAACCACCCTGCTCTTGTTTTCCTCCGCTCCAGGGAAGAACAGGCTCAGGGTCTGGTACATCTACAAGGATTATTTCAGGAACATCTTTTCCACTAGGGAACCACTTAACCCACTGGCCGTCCTTTTTTCCATTTTTTGTTCTTCCTAAAAATAAATAATCTGCTTCAGGGTTCTCCTGAGTAATGATACCAGTAAAAGGAGTCTCTTCTCCAAGTTTGTAGAATGTTGATTCTCGCGTAACCAGATCTTCTAGAGATATGTGTTGTAAACCGGAACCAAAATCAAAGTCAAAGTCCTTTTCTGCCTTTTTATTCCAATATGTCCACATGCCCTCTGGCAAACCTTCTTTGAAAAACCCCTCTCTTTGCATGGTCCCATTTTCATAATAATATGTTGTTAGCCCCTCTCTAATACCACCTTGGTGAAACCCCTGTTCCTTTATTTGATCATTATTTGAATACCAGATCACCCATGGACCCTCAGGTGAATCTGATTTATATGTGGTCATGGTACTGCGATAACCGTTTTCCCAAAATGTACTTGGCCCATCTAGTTTTCCATTTTTATAAAATTTCTCTTCTTGTTTTTCTTCAGGTGTTAACCATGTGGTAGAACGGCCATCTCTCTTACCACCAGAGAATGTAATTTCCTCAGCAATAGACCCATCCTTTGAAAAATATGACCACAACCCATCCTGTTCATCTTCAAAATAATGACCCTCTGATTGTTTTCTTCCAGAATCATACCACCATGTCCAGACACCGTTCTTTCTTCCATCGACATAATGACCTTCCATTTCCTTATTATCATTCAAATACCACCACCAATTCCACAGTTCATCATCATTCCCAGCCTTATATGTACCGCCATTATATGACCATGTACCATCAGTGAATGTTAAATTGTGATCGTGTTCAAACCACCATGTCCACTTACCGTAAGGTTTACCTTTTTCGTACGACTGTTCCATGTGAAGGTGACCGTTTGCATACCAGTATTTGTAGACACCATCAATTTCACCCATGTCAAATTTCCCTTTTTCCTTGATGGTCCCATCTTCATACCACAAAGCCCATTCACCATTCTTTTTCCCACGATAATATATTCCCTCTACTTCTTTTTGACCATTTCTATACCACTGTACCCACTGCCCATCGCGCCTTCCAGCCTGGAAACGACCAAGCAATAGATAGTCCTTTAGTCCACCTGACTCAACTACAATTCCTGTATATGGTTTATGTTTGCCAATCTTATAAAACAAGCCATCGCGTTCTTCCAGTTCTGCAATCCTGACGCGGTCCAAGCCAGACCCATAGTCAAACCTAAAATCCTCAGTGCCATCGGCAAAATAATAGGTCCAACTTCCTTCTGGTTCATTGCCCCTTATAATTCCCTCACGGTCCTTGTTCCCATTGTCATGCCATACAGTAACTAGGCCATCAAGAACGCCATTGACATATGTCTCCTCACCTTTCTTATGGTCGTCATTGTTCCACGACACCCAAAGACCATGTTTGACACCATTTTTATAATTCCCTTCGCGATCCTTTACACCATTTGGTCTCCACCAAGTCCACTGACCATCCATTTCACCTTTGGAATAAATTTCTTTGGCCTTAAGTACACCATCATCATACCACAGGGTCCACGTCCCGTTTTTTTCGTCTTTAACATAGTTTCCTTCTATCGTTTTGTAATTATCCTTATTCCAAAATAGATAGAGACCATTCTTAATTCCATTTGAATATGTTATTTCTTCGGTCTTTCTGCCATCATCTGACCAGTAGGTCCATTTCTGGTCGAGTTTATTATTTGCGTATGATCCAGACTTTTCCTTTACAATTCCTCCTTCATACCAAGATGTCCAACCGCCATTTAATTTTCCACTTTTATAACTGGCTTGAAATTTTTTATTTCCGTTCTCATACCAAGACGTCCAAACGCTATCGCGCTCACCATCGGTGAATTTTCTCTCTGATTTTTTTGCACCATCATTGAACCACTGTATCCACAGACCATCTTGTTGACCATCTAGGAATTGCGTCTGTTCTTTTTTAATTCCAGTATCATAATACCAGATCCATATTCCATTTTGTTTTCCCGTGTCATAAATCCCCTCTTCGGACCTGTTACCATTTTCATGCCATCTGATTATTGACCCATTTAGCTTACCCGCTGAATAATTTGATTCTTCCTTTCTCATTCCGTTGAGATACCAATTGGTCCAAAGACCTTCTCTGTTTCCAAGGGAATAAGAACCCTCCATTTGTTTTGATGGGGGGTCAAAGACCTCATTGCTGTTCAAATCTAGAACAACGGTTTCTGTGGAGTCCCACACCCCATTGTTCTCGCCTTCGTCTTGGGTATTTGGAGTTCCATCTTCCCCAAAGTCTTCATAGACCTCTCCCTCATACCAAAATGTCCATAGTCCATCCCGAACACCGTTGGTATAGTTTCCTTCTGTTTCAAGAGCCCCGCTTGGGTAATATGTTGTCACTAGACCATCATTTTGGCCTAGTGCCAAAGATGACAGCGCAAGTGATGTAACCAGTATTTTCCGCATGGTCAAATCCTCATTGTCTGAGTATGTAAAATAGGAGGTATTCTTGGATGAATATCTTTTTCATCCCCCTCTCGGATACCTTTTGTTCCCAAAATTAAGACAATGAGACGATAAAGTCAAAAAATTGTATAAATAATCAATCGCCTTTATTCAAGCGTATCCAGAAACTTTGACCAAACTTATCATTGAGATTAATTAAACCCTCATTTGAATTGTTTGTTCCCAGGAATGAGGTTTCGGTCTCAAATTTGTTATTTGTTCTAAGATAACCACCGCCATCCTTACCATTACCAAGATATGTTGTCATTTTTCCAAATTGGTTATAGGTGCGAAAGTAACCACTCCCAAGAAAGGACCCGGTCTCACCAGCAGCATCATAGACACGCAACTGCCCTGAACTGTCAGCACCGGTTCCCATATAAACCGTTTCTTGTCCATTGAAATTATAGGTTCTTAAGTATCCGCCACCACTGATTCCCGTACCAAGAAAAAGCGTTCTTTCACCAAACTGGTTGTATGCCTGGTAATATCCCTCTCCTAGATAAGACGATGTTTCACCATCTTTATTGTATATCCTAAGTTGGCCTGCGTGATCTGATCCGGTACCAAGGTAAGATGTCTCTTTTTGAGAGTTGTTATATGTTCTAATATATCCACCCCCCATACGACCCGTCCCTACATAGGCAGATTCATCACCATTACCATTATACGCCCTCATATATCCACCCCCATCCTTACCAGTACCAATAAACAAGGTTGGTTCTCCATATTGGTTGTATGTCTGCATATAACCATTTCCTAAATAGCCCATTATAACACCACGATCATCTTCTATGGTGAGGCTTCGTACAACCAAATGACCAAGTTCATCGGTCTTTGGTCTTAATCCTAAAGTTGAAAATACAAGCAGTGTTATCAAAACACCGATCAACGCACTTTTTGGATCAATGACTTTCATAATTACCTCCGGGATTGATTGTCATTGAGAGTTCTATGGCTAATTTAATCATATTCATAGGTATTAACCCTAATAGGAATTTCGTTTTTTCCTTGTCTTCCGCGACGCAACATATCATAATTCTTTACCTCTTTTATTCGTCCTTCATTATCATAAAAAAACACGTTTTTTTCCAGCACCTTATCCTGGCCATCCAAGACTGCCTCCACATAGGTACGTCCTTGATTGTCCAATAAAACCTCTCTTATTGAATTGAGTTTTATATTTGAGTCTGAATAATAATCAAACGTCTTAAAGTTCTCATCATCAAAAACAGTATTATAAATTTTCTCAACCGTTCCCTTTTCATTATAAACCACGGTCGAAACACGACGACCTAGAATATCATACTCGTAGGTCTTTGACCCTAGCGATTGACCAAATCGTCCAACAGACCTTTCTTCAGTTAATTGACCTAGTTCATTATGGAAAAATATGGTTTGAAACATAACGGAGGGGTCAAAATACTCACCTTGTTTCTTTGGTCCCTCCAATAAACCCAATTTAAAACTAGTGATAACGAGTACATAGTTGTTATATAGTTCTTTGTGTTCAAGCATTGTACCAGTTGAATCATAATTATAGCTTTCACCCCAAAGCATATTTTTTGAATCACCACCTCCATGCATCATATCTGGATTGATTGCCTGACAAGGGTTATATCTAATGCGTTTAATTATTTTATTATTACCATCATATTTTTGATATTGCCTCCAATAAAGGCTATCACCCGTTCCATATAGTGCTGTGCTTATTCTATTTCCCTGACTATCATATTCAAATCTATAAGATAGGATCATTTCCTGGTCATAACTTCTTCTTAATTGCAGACCTTCATTAGGACCAGATACATAAACATATCTTTTGCTCAGCGGCAGAGTATGACTATAGATGGTACTGTCAACAATCAATCCATTTAGATTAAAGTTCAAAACAATTGAATTCTTTAATTCTTGTGTTTCTGTGCCAAAACTTTCAAAGATATGGAATATCTTTATCGTAGTAACCCTGTTGCCTAATAAGATTGCAATAAACAGAGAACAAATAAAAAATTTTGCCTTGATAAGCATATTCAAATTTTATCTATCTGATTCATTTATATCAAATATTCAATTTAGGTACCTTTTTCAATTATCAATGGCTTATTGAATTTTTTATGTATCAACTAATTATGGCTCCATAAAACCTGTAATAAGCTTTTATATATCAAGACTTAACTCAATTAAGTTATCTCTTGCTTTAAACGATAATTGTATTTTAAAATCAAGGGGAGCCTACAAATGGCTCACTCATGCGGAGTTCTATCTGAAACATACAATCATAAAATATGTTTTTGTGTGTTGTGCGTCCACTTTATTGGGCACCAACCTCAAAGACGTTAGTTATAGCATCAAACAAAATGGGATAATGGTAAACCTCGACTATACAGACCCAATTGATGATGATGCTATTATCGGATGGAAGTCAGACAGGGGGTGGGTCTACCTGACCTTACTTGGTGTTCGTGCTCCCAAGGATAATAGATCCCAGGAAAATTTTTCCGGAGTAGTCAAGAAAATCGTAATTGATGATTTTGATGAGTCTACGCAATTAGCGATCTTGATACGGAAACCAATACTTGGATATGATATAATCAACTCCAATACCTCACCCAGCACAATAGTTTTCATACATACTGAAATGAGAAAATCTGAAGTAGCAACCTTAAAGCAGCATATAAAAGAAGGGGGGTCGTCGGTATTTAATGTTGCCCAATCTTCAGGTTTCCCAAAATATAATACAAATTTTAAGAATGCGTTTGATGAGGCGAGAGAAGAATTGGGACCAAACGCAATCTTTGAATATCATGGAAAACTATACACAACAAATCATCCCGGAGAAAAAGGAGGTTCAGCCACCTCGGTTTTGATGAAAAATTCAAATTCAACCATCAAAGAAGTCCAAGATTATTCACATCAAGCGACAGAGTTGACAGAAAAAAGTTCTCCAAATAACACACTTGAAGAAATATATGTTAACAATATGACCGGTGAAACTGTTACTGAAAAAATCGGTGAATCTATTGTCTTGAATGATAATGAAATAAATATAGATGAAACAAAAATGGAGATGGTACCAAATGAAGACGATCGCTGGTTTAGTGGAGTATTGCCCACGTATGATAAAATGAATGATAAATCACCCATTCTCAATGAAAGAATAAAAAACACCGACACCTTGACCATAAAAGAAAAACCAATCATGGTTGAATCTTCATCAAAAAAACAAAGTGCAAGAAAGTGGGCGGGTATTTTCAATATTTTCAAAAAGAGAAAAAACAAGAAAAAACATCCAGGAGAAAATCTTGCTGAAAAGAATATTATTGATATAAATAATATGGACGAACAAGACCTAGTATCTGAAGGAAATAAATTTTCAAATTTGCAAAGAAAACATGTCCCTTCTCGGAATCAAAATATGAATATGCAATCCGTTGATGATGATATATTTGCAGAGTCGGAAACGCAATTATCTGACACAAATATAGTAGCTACTGTTGATTTTGATCAAATATCAGAATCAATAAACTCAGACTATCAAGAACTACAAAGGATATATGTCCCAGATCATTTAAATGTGATCAATGACACACTGAGTTCACAACTATATTATACATCACCCACTCAATCTCCAGACACAAACACTGTTCAGGCGTGGTTCATTGATGAGAGCATCATACCAGATGAATATGATGCTACCCAATTGCAGAAACAGCACATACCTCTAAAAAGAGATAATATAGTTTTTAAACAAGAAGATTTCTACCCGCATGAAAGGTTGCTACAAAACACCCAGTCCCCAGACACAAACATTGTTCAGGCGTGGTTCATTGATGAGAGCATCATACCAGATGAATATGATGCTACCCAACTACAGAAACAGCACATACCTCTAAAAAGAGACAACACGGTCATTAACACCAATGAGGATACTTATTTGAACGAGTCACCGCCACAGATTCCTGAATATACAGATCAAATCATTCTAGAAAGACGATTAAAGACAACCTTTAAGAATAGGGGCGTTGTTCGTATGTCAAGGCCAGATCAAGAAACTCCATTTAAGGCGGATTCCATTGAGAACAATACTTGGTTAAGCTACTTTCCACTGCAAGATGATTCAGTTAAAGAATCATTAAAATGGAATTTTAAGCAAGAAAGAGAGGTGCCTAGATATTTACAAAGCGAGAGAGAATCCTTAGATTATTATAATCAACGCAACAATGAATATCAATGGCGAGAACAATTATCCGATAGTAGACCAAAATCCTTTCCAAAAAGACAGACAGATCCTGGTTTTATGTATTATCACAATGGAGGTGTTCGAGTTGAGTCAAATATGGAAGGCGTTCCTATTTATATAGATGGAAAATATGTTGGAGAGACACCCTTGGCTAGGCCCATACAGGTAGAACCTGGTTGGCACCAAGTGAGTGGGTTTTCACCGGTATATACATATCTAGCCTCAAAAAGCGGGCTACAATCTGTTGGATATAATGATTCAATAATTCAAAATAACGAATCATATGGTGCTACGACATTTTATGCTGAGGCAGGCAAACTTGAGACGGTCGAATTAAAATTCAATAAGATGGGTGATACGCCTAAAAAATGGGCTGAACTAAAAGGCGGTTTGAATATTGGGCTACCCATGTTTGTTTTTGTGATGAGTATGATCTTGTATTCTATGTGAACCTTTTAAATAATATTTGTTTAAAAATATAATTCATGAATATAAAGGATAAAGTTCGTTCAGTAATCCTATCCCGTACCAAACATAAAAAAAATAGGATGGTGGGAATTGAAGTGGAAAGCATTTTGCATACCAGCGACAATAAAAGGCTTCCGGTCAATAAAGGTACCCACCTTTCTGCAGTAGACCTTATTAATATATTAAATAAAAAAAACGGTGATAATGGTATTTGTTCATTGGAACCAGGTGGACAACTAGAATGGTCCAGCCCACCATTTAATGATTTAAATGACCTGCAAGAGGCAATGGAAGAGCACTATTGTTTGCTAGATACAGTTTTATTAGATCATAAATTAAAACTTGTCGATTATGGATTAGACCCCATTTATGCACCAAAAGAGGTCGAACTTATCGATCAAAAAAAATATCACTTGATGGATAAGAATATGGCAGAGAATGGGAAAATGGGAAAATGGATGATGCGCAACACCGCAAGCATACAGGTCAATCTTGATACCATCGATGCTATAGATATGGAAGAAATGGTTTTTGTTGCAGACTGTATCCATCCTGTGGCCTCATATTTGTTTGCAAATTGTCCTTATAAAGAAAGTAAAAAAAACGGTATGAAAAATATTAGGAATATAATCTGGGAGGAAACAGACAGGTCACGTTGTAGAAACTTATTTGACCATGGGATTCTTAATTCGAAGGGACTAATAGATAAGTACATTGAATACGTTATGGAAGTGCCAAACATTTTTCAACTTGATAGACATGGAAACATATCAGAATCTGAAACAAACATAGGTGATAGATTTGGTTACTTAGACAGGTCACGTAATTTACTGGAAAGAGATATTCATGCTGCGCTACATCAGATCTTTACAAATGTACGATTAAAAAGCCTAGTGGAGATTAGAGGTGCAGACCGCACTCCAAGAGGGTTTGAAATGGCACCTGTAGCATTTTGGACTGGCTTATTATTTGACAAAAAAGTTCGGAAAGAACTCAAGGAAACATTGATGAATTGGTCTGAAAAAGATAGAAGGCTATTTAACGATTGTGCACTTAGGTTGGATATAGATCAGAGGGGCCCACAAAAAAGATCTTATGGATATTGGATTCATTATTTTTCTGATTATGCCTTAAGGGGTTTAAGAAATCGAAAACTGAAAGAGGAAAAGTTGTTTTTGGATTTTTATGATATAGTAATGAAATCTGGACCATTTAGTTTACAAACACAGGCGAATGAATCGACATATTGTTCATAATTGTGTATGGTTCCCCATCTTTTTAATAGGATTGGCAACTTTAATTCTTGGCCTTGTTTGGATTTGTCATCCAGAACCATGGCTTTTGGACCAAGCTCCAAATGAGGTGTTGATCAAAACGACCTTTGAAAATCTTTTTTCATCGGATATCAATAAACATCTACCCATATATCTTAAGGTTATGTATAGATTTTTTGGGTTATGGTTAGGTACTATTGGATTGTTAATATTATCCTATGTAAGAGTTACAAAACTTGGCACCAATAAGGCCCGTAGTTCAATTTATTCAATATTATTTATTACGCTTCTTTTTTTATACTATCTCATGTACAACTATCTTTACATCTCTCCCTTGTTTCCTCTCTTACACAGCCTTGCTCTTTTGTTGACCTTCAGTATGTATTTTTCAATTCAAATAAAAGAATGACCAAACATATGAAAACATATATATTTAATTCAGTAAATTTCTTGCCCTAGGTTATATTTATTTTGAACACGTATTTTACATCATCTCTTTTTAGAAAAACCCTGGCAGCCTTCACAGGTCTTTTTTTAACATTGTTTCTCATGGGACACCTAGTTGGCAATCTACAATTGTTTATTTCTGGTGAGATTGGTCAAAAGCAGTTTAATGAGTATGCGCTGTTTATGACCACCAATCCTGCTGTAAAGATCTTATCCTATATAACATACTCATCTATTTGCCTGCATGTTTTTTTTACATTATTACTTGCCATAAGGTCTAAAGGGGCACGAACAATAGAATATTCAAAGTCAAGCGGGAACACCAACAGTGACTGGAGTTCTAGAAATATGGCGATCTTGGGAACCGTGATCTTGATCTTTTTGGTTCTCCATTTAAAAAGTTTTTGGTATGAAATGCATTTTGGGACAATAGGTTCAGACCCCTGGGGAAACAAGGATTTATATACAGTAACCCTAACGGCATTCCAGAGGCTGTGGTATGTTGTCCTTTATGTTCTTAGTATGGTTGCCCTAGCATTACATCTAAAACATGGCGTTGAATCCGCGTTTCAAACCATTGGTATGAAAACTAGATTTTATAAATCAATTATTCACAGAATTGCCTATTCGTTTGCTTTGGTTGTTCCCACTCTTTTCGCAAGTATACCAATATATATTTATTGGAAACAATTATGATTTTAAACAATAAGGTACCCGAGGGCCATCTCGCACAAAAATGGACTGATTACAAATCAGAAATTCCACTAGTAAGCCCAGCGAATAAGCGCAACATAGAGGTTATAGTTGTGGGTACTGGCCTTGCTGGAGGTTCTGCTGCTGCATCCCTTGCAGAGATGGGGTATAGGGTCAAGGCCTTTTGTTTCCAGGATAGCCCAAGAAGAGCACACTCCATAGCCGCACAAGGAGGAATAAATGCAGCAAAGAATTACCAAAATGACGGTGACTCAGTATATAGATTATTTTATGATACGATCAAGGGCGGTGACTATCGTTCCAGAGAGGCCAATGTTTATAGACTTGCTGAGGTTAGCGCAAATATAATCGACCAATGTGTAGCGCAAGGTGTTCCCTTTGCTCGTGATTATGGTGGCACATTAGACAATCGATCATTTGGTGGTGTACAAGTATCCAGAACATTTTATGCAAGAGGACAAACCGGTCAACAATTGCTCTTGGGTGCATATAGTGCTCTAAGTCGACAAATAGCCAAGGGCAATGTCACGATGTTCAATCGCCATGAGATGTTAGACATAGTTAAGATAGAAGGAAAAGCTAGGGGAGTCATCGTTAGAAACTTGATAACTGGAGAATACCAAAGACATTTTGGGCACGCTGTAGTTTTGGCAACCGGAGGTTATGGTAATGTCTATTATTTATCTACAAATGCAATGGGAAGCAATGTGACAGCGGCATGGAAAGCCTATAAACAAGGCGCCATGTTCGCCAATCCTTGTTTTACTCAAATACATCCAACATGCATACCAGTATCAGGAGAATACCAATCAAAATTGACCCTGATGTCTGAATCATTGAGAAACGATGGAAGGATTTGGGTGCCTAAGAAAAAAGGTGACAAAAGAAATCCTTCTGATATTCCAGAGGAAGACCGCGACTATTATTTAGAACGTCGCTACCCAGCATTTGGAAATCTTGTACCAAGAGATGTTGCCTCTAGAGCCGCAAAAGAGAGGTGCGATGAGGGTTATGGAGTTGGCCAGACCGGCCTTGCGGTCTACCTTGATTTTAAAGATGCTATCAACCGACTTGGGGAGGATGTTGTATCTGCGCGTTACGGTAATCTTTTTGAAATGTATGAAAAGATTACCGGTGATAATCCATATTTAACACCTATGAGGATCTTCCCTGCAGTACACTATACGATGGGAGGCTTGTGGGTTGATTATGATTTGATGACAACCATCCCAGGATTATATGCAATTGGTGAATGTAACTTTTCTGACCATGGTGCAAATCGACTAGGGGCATCGGCATTGATGCAGGGTTTGGCCGATGGGTATTTTGTACTACCATACACGATTGGTAAATATTTATCAGATGACATTCGTACCCCGTCAATAGATATTGGCCACGAAGCGTTCGAATCTGCAGAAAAAAACGCTAGAGAAAGGAATAAAAGATTATTGGGGAACAAGGGGTCTCGCTCTGTAGAGAGTTTCCATCGTGAACTTGGGAAAATTGTATGGGATCATTGTGGTATGTCAAGAAATAAGGAGGGCCTGACCAAGGCAATCGAAGATATAAACACATTAAGGAATGATTTTTGGAATAGTGTAAATGTCCCAGGTAGGGATGATATTTTGAATCCAGAACTTGCTAAGGCTGGTCGAGTTGCAGATTTTTTTGAATTAGGTGAATTGATGATGAGAGATGCTCTTGAAAGAGATGAATCCTGTGGTGGGCATTTCAGAGAAGAGCACCAAACAAATGAGGGCGAGGCACTTAGAGACGATGAAGGGTTTACTTTTGCCTCTGCTTGGGAATACAAAGGAAGAGACGTTCCTCCAAAACTTAATAAAGAAGAGTTGGTCTTTGATACCGTACATCCAACTCAAAGAAGTTATAAATAGTATGGAAACCTTACATCTTAATCTAAAAATATGGCGACAGGATGGTCCCAATGATTCTGGAAAATTTGAATTATATAAGGTTAATGATCTCAATGCCCATATGTCTTTTTTAGAGATGTTAGATGTTTTAAACGAGCAACTCATAGAATCTGGTGATATTCCAATTGCTTTCGACCATGATTGCAGAGAGGGTATTTGTGGAATGTGTTCCATGGTGATCAATGGTAAGCCACACGGGCCAATAAAAGGCACGACTACTTGTCAATTGCATATGCGACACTTTATTGATGGGGACACAATTACCATTGAGCCATGGAGAGCAACGTCCTTCCCCGTAATTAAAGACTTGGTAGTAGACCGTACATCCTTTGATAGAATAATCCAATCAGGAGGATATATCTCAGCAAATACTGGGAGTGCACCCGATGGAAATGCAATACCAATAGGCAAAAATATAGCAGAAGATGCATTTGATGCAGCTGCATGCATAGGTTGTGGAGCATGTGTTGCAGCATGTAAAAATGCATCAGCCAGTTTATTTGTAGCGGCAAAGGTCTCCCAATTAGCGCTGTTGCCACAGGGTCAACCTGAAAGAGGTGAAAGAGTGCTTAATATGGTCTCAAAAATGGATGTAGAAGGTTTTGGTCATTGTACGAATACTGGATCATGCGAAGCTGAATGTCCCAAAGAAATTTCAGTTGATTATATAAGAAAGATGAACTGGGAATTTCACCGCAAAAATATAAAAGGATAAGGCCGCTCCTTTAATTAAAAGACAGGACCTCTACTTCAGTCTAAAGTTGACAGGGATGGATATCCAAACCCCAACAGCTCTCTCACGTTGTTTTGCTGGTCTAAACCGAGTTTTTCGTATTGCTACCATTGCAGCCTCATCCAACCCAGTATTAGGAACACCCTTAAGAATTAGAGTTTCTTTTACTCGCCCTTTTTCATCAATAAAGGCCTGTACAACCACAACCCCTTCAATACCCGCCTCCTGTGCAATTTCTGGATATGTTGGTCTAATTGGCGACATAGCAACTGGAGGATCATCGTAAGGTATGAAAACAACCTTGGGTCCAGATGGAGGCGGAGGTGGGGCATCTAGATTAGAAAAGTCATCAAAGTCTAATTCATCAAGTGTTAAATCGTCAGCGATGTCCTCATCATCAGATGGGACAGGTATCGATGGTCTTGCTGGTGGTGGTGTGTTATCAATTTGCTGAGTTTGTGGAATATCGATGTTCTCAATTATGACCTGGTCCACATCCTCAAATTCAAGACTATTGCCAAACCGTGGGAACAAAAGAAAATTAAAGATCACCAATCCTATTCCTATTAGCGTTGTAAGGCGTACAACAATAGGGTACCGCGTTTTTAACGGATTAACCAATTTCATTAATCAACCAATGTTTTGGATGAATAATTCAACTTCAATGCCTCTACCTCACGTAGGTTCTCATGGATATCAGACACAAGTCCCATTTCTGCTTCTTCATCGCCTTTCAATGAAACAACTATCTGTGGGTCAGCAACACGCTTATCATACATGACGAGTGACACATCATCTACTCCCATTAAGCGGTCATCAATTGAAATAAGTCCTTCTTTTGAGACCCAAACCTGAACAGTGTGTCTCTTTGATTTTAGTTTTTCAATTCGCTTGGCCTTTGGGAGGTTTACCGGCAAACCAGAATATTCTTTTAAAACGGTTGTAACCATAAAGAACACCAGAAGCATAAAAATAATATCTGGCATAGATGCCGTTGGTATTTCACTAGATATCTGAGTTTTTTTAGAAAATTTCATTAATTACTATTCGCAATTGATATACGTTTTGCATCAGCCATCTTTAATTGATCAATTACTCTAACATAATCACTGTAGGCGGTTTTAGGATGCGCCTTGACAGAAATGACCAATTTATCGTTTGCTCTCATTCTTTCACCAACAACGCGATGAATTTGTTCAACATTCGTTGGTTCCTCATCTAATAATACTTTTCCTTGGGAGTTGATCAGACAGTTCAAAATATTTTCCTTTCGAATTTCAATTTCCATATCTCCAGGAGGTGGCAATACAATACCTAAACCTTTATCAGTATCAATAGTAGTGGTGACAAGAAAGAAAATAAGCAGCAAAAAGGCTATGTCTGCCATTGATGATGTAGGTATCTCACCACCCTTAAATCTTCTTTTCTTTTTCATTTAAACGTTTTTAGACAAAAACTATTATTTAGATTCTAGATCCTGAAGGTGGTCCAATATTTTTATTGACTGTTCTTCCATTTCTAGAACCAACTTGTCAATCCTGGCTACAAAAACATTTTGAAAGGTTTGGATTATCATAGCAACAATAAGACCAAACGCAGTGGTTAGAAGCGCCTGAGATATACCTCCAGCAACAACCGCAGGAGAAATATCATTGGCTGCCTTGATCGCATCAAATGCTGCTATCATCCCCACAACTGTACCCGTAAAACCTAGCATGGGTGCAATGGTTATTACCGCGTTTAACCAGATCATATTTTTCTCTAAAAAGGCCATTTCTATGGCCCCAGCATTTTGAATTGCCTTTTCGACCTCATCTAGTCCACGGCTCATCTTGCTCAATCCAGCATAAAAAATTGCAGCTACGGGTCCCTCAGTCTCACCGCAAACCTGTACCGCCGCATCTGCACCATCCTCTTTCATGGATTGACTCACCGTTTCAAAGAAGGTTTGAGAGTCTACAGCTGACATCATTAGCGAGTATGCCCGTTCAATTACGAACGCTAGCCCAAAGAGCAGTGTTATAAGGATTGGCCACATAAATGCGCCACCTTCTAAAAAATAATGTACCATTATATAACTCCGTTTCTAATATGATTTTTAGTATAAAAATACTTAAAAAGTTTAATTCTCAGATTACTAATTTAATTTATTGATTTGATGAATGCATCAGCTTCGTTAAAATGTTTTAGAGACTCGATTACCTGACTGTCCATTATTAATCGAAGGTTTGTACTTTCGTTCTTTCCCCAGATTGAACCCGCCAATTCACTTTTTATCCTATTCTTAATATAATGAATATTGGCATACAGCGAATCCGCCGCCACATTTATGGAATCCTCTTCAAGGTGCAAAATAAAACTATCAAATAATGAGTCAGGGACCACCCAGTTATCTTTAAAGTCACCAAAGGAAGTGAATTTAGATTTGTAGTTAGAAGCATATTTTGATGTAAAATTGAAGAAGGGCCGCTTTGGGTTTCTAAGGACTTTTGCTGTCTCTATATTTATTGCACTCTTAAACGGGATATAAATATCTGGAGTAATCCCACCGCCACCATACACGGTTCTGCCTGATTTCGTTTTATATTTTGGCCTTAATTCTTTAAGGCTATCTATTTTTGATTCTCTATCGGTCTCATATAGTTCACGATAGTAAGCAAGATCATTACCATCTTCGTATGGCCTTTGTATAAGTCTTCCGGATGGGGTGTAGTATCTTGCAATGGTAACACGAATTGCAGAGCCTGTATCAAGAGGAAGTTGTCGCTGGACAAGCCCCTTGCCAAAACTGGTTTCCCCAACAACAAGGCCCCTGTCAAGATCTTGAACCGCACCAGAAACAATTTCAGACGCACTTGCCGATCCCCTATTGATCATTACTATTAGTGAAAAATCACCCCGACCCTTATTTGTACTACCTATAAATACTTGATTGGATTCCTTGATCTTACCCATGGTATAGACAAGAGTATCTTGAGTTGTTATAAACTGGTCTGATATCGCAGCTGCTTGCTCTAGGTAACCACCACTATTTCCTCGAAGGTCAAATAATAACCTTTTCATACCTTGCGTGACCAATGTATCAATAGCAGCAATAAATTCTTTTTCAGTTGTTGCAGAAAATCGGCGAAGAAAGATGTACCCGGTTGAATCATCAATCATTGTGGCGGCCCCAACGCTATGTATTGGGATATTGTCTCGTATGATATCAACATCAAACGGTTTTGATGTACCCCGTCTACTTATTGTAACGGTAACACGCGTTCCTTTTCTTCCTCTTAGTTTTTCAAACACCTCAGTTTTGGTTATTTTATATGCATCATCCCCATTTATGGCTATTATTTTATCTCCGGGCATCAAACCAACTATAGCAGAGGGACTATCTGGGACGGGAGAAATAACAGTTATAAAGCCATCTAATATATCAAACTCAATCCCTATACCTTGGAATTTCCCTTTGAATAGTTCAGCGATATTTTCTTGTTCTTTTGCAGGAATATAGGTTGAGTGAGGGTCTAGTTCTTCCATGAGACCGTGAAATGCACCATCCATAATTTTTTCCATATCAACGGAATCAAAATAAAAATGGTTAACATATCCGATTATCTGATTCAAAACATTTATTCTTTCTCGAATAATACGATATATGTTTTGGTTACTAGGATAAATCTTTGGTAAGAAAAGAGTCGTTGCAATTAAAAAACCAATTATTCCAGAAATGGCCAATGGCCAAATCCGACGAAGTTTGTCAAACATAATTATATTTTATGACCTAGAGGCCTATGTATCCCATCAAGCGGAACGAGACTCCCTCTAGCGTAGACTGAGGAGAATCACTAATTTGTGTACTCCCATTTAATTTCCATGCGCCCTGCCTAACTGTTCCCTTATTATATCCTACACTAATTCGCAGCCCAAATCGCTCTAAAAATTGAAATTTGATTGCAATATAGGGTTGAAAATTGAAAAATGTGGCACCCACCTCTCGAAGTAAGCCAGGAACCGGAAGCGGAGTTATGGGGTCACTAGATTCAAAATCACTATCAACAGCATAATAAAGGACGCTATCAACATATTCACCATACACATTGCTGAAGGTATTGTTCCATCTAATATTTTCACCACTTTTTTGTTCAAGACCAATACCAACCCTTCCTAGTCCTAGCAAGGCACCTGATGACAGCTCAAGGTCCTGAAGGAGAGGCATTACATATTCTACTGTAGCAGCGCCAAGTAAAAACGATAAACTAGCTTTTATCGATGGTGAATATGCACCATCATAATCCGTTAAGACCTCTCCCGTATATCCTTGATTACCACTATTGTTATTGGGGTCGTCGTCAATATATGTCTTGATTGCTGGAACTGTGCTTATGGATGACCCTCCCATCCCAGCATATGAACCTATTCGCCAACGGCCCGTTACATGTGCAAAACCCTCACCACCATGAATAACAAATGGATCTTTGAATTGTGTTGGGTCAAGGCCGACATTTACAAGCGCGTCAGCCCCAGGAATTTCTTTCAGTTTAATATACATTGGACTATAACCAATACCACCACCAAGAAAATCTTCTGCGGGATAACTGAATTGCCCAAATAGGATGGACACATTCAGAACTGAGATTATGATAATATTTTTCATTATGTTGGGGGTTCTCCGCATAGTAGAATGTATCAAATTAAGATTCATGATTCAATTTAGAAAGAAAATATAGGGCAAAGTTTGAATAATTTTCTTAATTACGCGTTTTTGGGCTTTTTCTTGTTTAAATAGCGGCATTATCCTATATTTTTAAAAGAGTAATCGAGGTAAGGGAGTTCAAAACGTTATTTTCCTCCCTATATATGTATCCTAAATTGGTTTAAACCATAGGGTTAAGTACGTTCAAAGGAGCTGAAATGCGCTTTTCTTTAGGAATGTTTATTGGAGTTTTGCTTCTGTCTAATCTGTATAGCAGGGGTGACTTCCACATTCACAGGTCATATGACTTGGACAATAATGGCCAGAAAGAGACGTTGATATTGAATTCTCGTCGCCTTTCCGCCATATGGGTAGAGAGATTACCTCAAGGTGGAAATGATACGCTCTGGTCATATTCATTAGTTAATAGTGGAACATTTGCCGATGGTGAGATAGTTGACGTTAACAAGGATGATTATGAAGACCTGATTCTTATCCCAAATTTAAATGCTGAAATAGGAGACCAGGTTTGGTTCTATCTTTTTCTTGGTGACCAAAACGGTTTTTCAGGTGCACCACTTACGATTGAAGAATCGTTGTTGAATCTTACTACGATAAGACCATCTAACCTATCTCTGGTGCCTGGAGAAAATTCAAGGCTTGTAGTTTCTTTTGGGTCTCCTGTTCGTCAGGGCTTGGTTTTTGATATTGCAGTATCTTCTAACACCGCCTCCATAAAAAACCCGCAACTTTTATCTGCTCCAATTATCAGCAATGGCCATGGGGTCGTTTACGTTGGAGGTTTTAAGAGCAATGGCGGGCATTACGTTGCACTGATGTCTTCTGAGAGGGACAAGCTCAAGACAGCAATTTTTGATGTTGGGCAATCGTTTAAGTTGCTTCAGTCCAAAACTATGATGCTTGATGATGCTCGATATCTGTTGGGCTCTGATATTCAGCCCTATGAGTCCGATGTCTCAGCACTAAATGGATTATTGATCCCCTTTGGATCGGATGATGTTTTTTTATTAAATGTTGATAAAGAAAACACTCAACTTTCAAACACAAACCTCTCAGGAAAGGGTGTCTTCCCATCTAGCGCAGGGGAAAGCCCATTTTCAATATTGCAAACAAGAGAGGACGCAGATATTAGAGATGCACAACCAAATCTTTCCTCTAGGTCAGAGGCTGTTACACTTAGCCCCCCTCCTGCTATCTTACCCGATGAATCTGCCTCTTTAAATACCGTCCAATATGACTATGAAAAAGATGTAACCTCTCCACCATCAGGTCAAAAGGAAGCATATAAAGACCAGGTTAATAAAACCGAAAATAAAAAAGACTATAGCGCACTAACCCCAACTTTAAGTGACTTTTTGGAAACAATTAAAGATGAGTCATCTACCAAGACGGACAAAGAAGAAGAAACAATTTCCGTACCTTTGATGAATGAGGATATGATGAGCGTTAATTGGGCCGATGAGGCTGGGTTTACGCAATTAGAACTTGGCGAATACATTCCTGATGTTGCAGACACAGTAACAACATCACCCATACCAGAGAAAGATGCGGGAATTTCATCTTTCACAAAAGAGGCACTTGATGCAGTTCGGGAAAAATCAGTAATCGATGACACCTCACAAATAATCAATGAAAGTAGCGGCATAGATCTTTATTATGTTCTTGCAATGACACCAGTAACTGAAAATAAAGACAGATACGTTTTTGATGGAGAGGCCCCATTTGGTATTGCTGTAAATCAAATTCCTTCAATTGGCACCGCAACACACCTACAACATGGGGTTTCCGCAGATTTGGCGGGTCTTCAAAGCGGTGAAACCTATGACTTTGCGTATTCTTTGCGTGATGCGAGGCTTGATAGTATCACAACGCTTACCATGGTTCATGATATGCAAACCAATGTTGTATTTATGTCCATTTCGCCAACTGATGATTCTCTTTCGCAATCCTATCAACCCGAATCTTTTGACCCTACATTGTTCGAGTTTCCAGATTATTTTTTCGAAGGTTTCCCAACCTCTCTTGATATGGATTTTACCGATAAATTAATTCGATTTAGTTTTCAAGGTGATGAAGATTCAACCTATCAAGGAATATATCTATCATCTACCACACCTTCAAATCCACCACAATCATTAGCCGTTTTCATGGATGAGGGGACTCTCCAATCAATACGAGGTGAGGTTATTGTAAGGGCAAATGGTTCAAAAAAGGTAACAACAGAATATGACCTGGTTGGTGCGATTGAACCAACGGCAATGTTTTCTAGACTTATTCAAGAAATGTTTCCTGATGAATTAAAAATTAAGTTGTTGCAAGGAGCCTATCTAGAGGAGCCTTTATTTGGTCCGAGCGGAAAACTACCTAAAGTAACCCGAGAGCCTAGATTACCAGATGTTCAGCCAGATCAAGTTGAAACATCAGTTCCCGTTGGAGCAAAACAAAGCAACGTCCCAGAGACATCTATTGATTCAATTATGGTAAAATCTGATTCATCTATTGTTGCCCCAGACACCCAAGAAGATGAAATCCCCCTGCCGGTCTTAGAATTGGAGAAATCATCACCCTCGGACTCCTTAGATACTGATTCTTTAAAACTTGAGACAGAGAAAGAGGTCAAGATTCCCACAGAAGATAATATTCTTCCGTCTACAGAAGAGTCACAGTCTAATGAAGAATTACTGAAAGCTGATACAACAAGTATTAATGTCCCAGATCTGGATTCAGTGCAGACCGATTCTTTAAAGTTAAATAAAGCCAAGGAGAAAAAGGTTGTCAGCGATGGCGTCACGTCAGACAAAAAATCATTCCAGCTCAATGAAGAACCAATTAAGGTGGATACAACAAATACGAATGATAACCAGTAAAAATTGAAATCATTAATTTTCATCAATGAAAAACACCACAACCATATTTAAACCTTTATTATTGATATTGTTTCTTTCTTTCTCTTTTGCGGAGAAGATAGTCCATATGAATGGGACCTATGATTTGGATGGCGATAATATGTTGGAATTTTTGGCATTAGAGATAGACCCAGACCTAGAGGTGTTTCCAACTGCAGTAAGATTCTATGAGATAGACGCCGATGGCTATCAGACTCTTATCTGGGAATTTCTACCCCCTGTTGCTTTAGAGGGGGATTTTGTTGATGCTAAGATTGGTGATATAGATGGAGATGGGTCACCGGATTTAATATTGGTCATGAACCTTACTAGATTTGGTGATAATTCAACACCACATGTATTTGTTGCTGCATACACATGGGACGGAACACATTTTTCTGAAATACCCTCTGCAACCCTAGATGTGGGCAAGGAAAATCGTTCACTTCGATGTAATAACTTTGAATTATTGGATCAGGATGCAGATGGGGACCAAGAACTAGTTTTGGCCCTTGGTAGTCCTTTCCGTGGTTTTGCGATAGTTGATTCTTCACCAAATGGTCTATCATTAACAAAAAAGGTCAGACCAGACCAATTATTAGTAGGGTCTGGACTGCTCTATGTTGGAGTTGTGGACTATGATGGGGATGGCTATGACGATGTTTTGGCATTAAGTCCAGATGGAAACACGATTAAGGCACAACCGTTCTATAATATTGGTGGCGTATTTGACTCTGGGCACTTAGTACGAAAAAAGATAGATGGGTTGAATGGTATATTACCCCATTCGATTGAACTCACAGACTGGGATTCCGATGGTTTTTTTGATGTTTTAGCACCATTTAGTTCTGGAGATATTGTTGCCTTTACCCTAACACCCGCAACGCTGGTCATTGAAGATGTTCCTATAACAACAGGACCACTGACACAGGTAGTTTTAGAAGATATAAATCAGGATGGCTATGAAGACATTTTGACATTATCGTCCGATATCAACGCATTGACTCTTGTGTCTGGTAAAGATGGCGGGTTGCAAGGCGTAGAGAATGCAATGAGGCATATTCCAACTGAGATGCAGGTGTTTTCAATGGTCCCTATGACAAAAGCAGGTCTATATAGTGGCAATGTTCTTGTGTCTGGATGGAACGGCACTGAAAACTCCACATACGTTGTTAAACTTGGAAATAGGTCAGATAGATTAGACCAAGGCTATCTTATAACTTCAGACTTTATACAAAAGAGGTTGCCAGATCTTCTGTCGAATGTTCAGGATGTGAAGCCTGAGGTATCTGAGGTTTATGTTGAGGTTTTGCCAGATGATAAGAAGCCTCTAGAACCACAGCGGCAGGAGAGAATCATTACAGACCTAGGCCAATCTCCAAGTAGCTATATCCCCAATACCTTATTCCTAGAGCAGCGAGAGGGAAAGGTATTAAGGGAGCAACCACGGGTTTCTATTCCAAAAAAGGTCGTCAGAACCCTTGAGGCACCTAAAATGCCTAGGCCAAAGGAGTCGCTTGGCCAGCGCCTTCCCAAGCATATTCTTCCAAGGTATGTTCTAAGACCAGGTCAGCCATTTCTTTATGAGATACCAAAGGATAGTACAGATGATTTTTATAGTTTTAGATGGGATAATCAACCACCTAAGGGCATGTATTTTTTATATGAGAGTAAATCCATTAATTGGGTTCCAACGGATAAGCAGCTAGATGCATTCCCAATTTCATATATGGTAAGAATGAAGGTCGATGAGCTTATAGAGGCTACAACTGGCACCGTTGAACAGGAACAAGTATTTAAAGCTACTCCAGTTCTAGAGAGTAGAGAAGAGGGACTTTGGATTTATGTCAATGATCCTCCAAGATTTTTAACGAAGCCAACAATAACTGAGTTTATAGCTGGATCAACCTTTCGCTATGAGCCAGTTGTGCAAGATAGGAATAAAGATGCATCTATTCGTTTTGAATTAGAGGTTGCACCGGAAGGAATGACGATTGATAATGGAATTGTTGTCTGGAAGACTGACAGTGCCCATGTTGAGGTATATGATGTTAGAATCGTTGCCACCGATGGTTTTGAACGTACCGCTCAAAATTTTCAACTCTTTTCTAGAGCAGGAGTTAAAATACTCTCTCGGGCTCCAGTCAGTGCGAGCGTTGGGTCACCATATACTTATCCAGTAAAAGTTTGGAGACAAAAGGCTGATCAAAAGATCAATTATAAATTATTTTATGGCCCAGATGGAATGTCCTTACAACCAGATGGTACCATCTCATGGACTCCGAATCCAGTACAGGTAGACAGTATTGAATATGCTATAATTGCAAGCCATGGCGTTGCAACTGATACTCAGTTTGTCAATCTTTTTGTTAATCACCCACCCATAATCAGATCGGCACCGATGACCATGAATACTGTAATGGTTGGTCTTTCATGGGATTTTGAATTAAAAATTGAAGATCCCAATAAGAATGATAGATTGGTTTTCACTGCACATAAATTACCACAAGGCATGAGAATGGACCCTCATACTGGTTACTTGCGGTGGGAACCCACAATGAATGACCTAGACTTTCATGAATTGCAGATAGAGATTTCTGATGGCCATGAGTCAAGAATGATAGAAGCGGAATTTTTTGTCAACTCTCCTGTTAATATTGTATCTGTGCCCATTATGTCAGCAACTGTTGGTGAGGAATATTCCTATAGGCTTATGATTGATGACAAGAATAAAGGGGCACTCCTTCCATTTAAACGAGTGGTGAAGGTTGATGATGTTTCAACGATTAGGATGTATTCAATTAATATCACAGACGATGTGACAATTTCAAATATTGACAGGTATTTAGGTGACTGGCACAATGCAGAGGCTATATACTATGTTGACCCAAAATATCCCGCCGACTCGCTTGTCTCGAGGCTAAACCTAAAACGATATACCCATTCAGTGTTTTTTGAAGATGATAGGTTGTGGGTCTTATTGAACACCAGAGATGGAAGAACTATTAAAATCAAAGATTTTCTTTGGGAGTTTTTTCATGGGGCAAAGGGAAAACCTCCTAGGGTTGTAGTCGAGAGAGTTAATCCATTCCGTTTTCGTTTGTTGGACTTTCCAGAAGGCATGGTTGTAGAAGGATCATCGGGAACATTACGATGGACACCAACCGTAGATCAGGCAGACGTTCACCGTATTACTGTTGTTGCATCTGATGGATATAGTAAAAACGAACAAAACTATGAGGTATACACCAACCATCGTCCAACAATAGTCTCAAATCCGCCGCATATGGGACTTGTGGGCGAATTGTTTAAATATCAAGTTAGAGTTGATGACAAAAACGAGAACTCCAAACTTGAATATACTCTTCTAAAAGGTCCACACGGAATGCAGATGGATCGTTACGGTAAGATCCTCTGGGTACCTAAAGCCGCACAGATCAATAATAATTCATTTGAAGTAGCTGTTAGTGATGGTTATGAAACAGATACTCAACTTGGAAAAATATTTATTAATAATGCCCCCACTGTTATTTCTAATCCAAAACCCGTGGGCCTAACAGGGCACTCTTGGCGTTATAAAATTTCAACTGAGGATTTAAACGGAGATAAGGTTGCATATAGGGCCGTAAGGCTACCAAAATATGCACGTTTTGATAAAAAGAAAGCTATTGTAGAATGGACACCGCGAAAAAACCAGTTGGGAATGAATGACTTCATATTAATGGCAGTTGATGAGCATGGTGCGACATCAACACATGAATTTCAGGTACACGTTTTTCATGATCCCAGCACCAAGCAGTTGGTCAACACTGGTTGGCCTCTTATGCTAACTTTCGTAGGAGTGGTCTTCGCTTGGGGAGTGGCTCAGATCTAAATAACTCTTTAGACCAATCATTTGCAAGAGTGTCTCCTCATTTAATATTCTGATTTTCATATCGACAATACCAAAAGGAAATGTTGGGCTCAATTCTTTTATTTTTAACCAGTCTTTTTCTGTTGTAAGAATATGTGAGGCACCTTTATCTTTAGCTTTTTTTTCTATACTAAGGAGATCCTTTTTTTTGTAAAAATAATGATCTGGAAAATTTTTTACACCACACACATTAAAACCCATATGTTCTACTGTTGTTCTAAAAAACTCTGGATTTCCAAGTCCTGATGCGAGGTAAACATTATCATTCCCCATGACTTTTTTTGTTGATATAGGACTAGAATACCTAATTATGGGGGTGATCCTTGTTTCGAATATTGGGAGAGAGGTTTCCTTGAGCTTTCTTTGTACTAGTGGGTGTGGTTTTTTCTTTGTTACCACAATCACGTCCGCTCGTTTAATATTATTCCAAGGTTCTCTTAATATCCCATAGGGTAATAGCCTATGGTCATTAACGCGGTCTCCTCCATTTATTAATACAATATCAAGGTCGCGACCCAATGCTCGATGTTGGAATCCA
>PVBE011772106.1_pt1 | contig 34776 bp, 31 predicted proteins | sample 1631181 | NCBI WGS metagenome assembly PVBE01 (sample SAMN08397723, study PRJNA350692) | Marine metagenome, whole genome shotgun sequencing project. | isolation source: water | place: Pacific Ocean | collected 2012-04
CCAGCGGCCCCCGCTAACCCCACTGAAATCACTACGCTTCCGAGGGTTTGGTCCTCCTATCTCGGAAACTCGGGCTAGGGCTTCTTCATCACCAGGAACAGGCTCTTGCCGCCCTCCCGAGCCACGAGAAGGCGGATCCCCCGTCCCTTCTTCACCCGCTTCACCCGCTTGGCGAACCCGGCCATGTCCTTCACCCGGCGGCCCTTCAGCTGCAGGATGACGTCTCCCTCGCGCAGGCCTGCGCGGTGGGCGGGGCTGCCGTGGTCGATGCCGGTGACCAGGACGCCCGTGGTGTCTGCGCGCAGGTCGTAGCTGCGGGCCAGCTCGGCGGGCAGGGGTGAGATGGTCAGGCCCAGCTCGCCGGCGCTGCGGGTCGGCGGGGGGCCGCCGCCCTCGGGGCCGCCCTCGCCGGGGACGCGGAAGCGGGAGGGCAGCTCGGCGAGGACGATGCTCACCTTCTTCTCGTCACCCTCTCGCACCACCACGGCGGGCACGCGGGCGCCGATGCCCGCGGTGGATGCGAGCCAGGGCAGGTCGTCGGCGGAGCGGATCTCCTTGCCGTTGAACCGGACGATGACGTCGCCGCGCCGGAGCCCGGCGTCGTAGCCCGGGCCTCCCTCCTGCACGTGGTTGACGAGCGCGCCCTTGGGCCCGTCGATGCCGAACGCCCTGGCGAGCTCGGGGGTGACCTCCTGGATCCCGATACCGATCCACGACCGCTGGGGGCGGCCGTGGGCCCGCAGCGCAGGCAGGAGCTCCTTGGCGATGTTGACCGGAATGGCGAACCCCACCCCGCCGTTGGTCCGGCCCAGGATCGCCGAGTTGATGCCGACCACCTCGCCGCTGACGTTGAACAGCGGGCCGCCGGAGTTCCCCGGGTTGATGCTGGCGTCGGTCTGGATGAAGTCCCGGTAGCGCAGCCGCCCGTCCGGGTTGACGTCGCGACGGCCCTTGGCGCTGACGATGCCGGTGGTGACGGTATGCCGCAGGCCGAAGGGGTTGCCGATGGCCATCACCCACTCGCCCACCTCGAGGCTCTTGGAGTCGCCCAGCGGAGCGACCGTCAGGCCGGTCGCGTCGATATCGAGGAGCGCGACGTCGGTGGCCGGGTCGGCGCCCACCACCTTGGCGACGAAGGACCGGTCGTCGAGCAGGGTGACCCGCACCTCGTCGGCGCCCTCGACCACGTGGTTGTTGGTCAGGATCAGCCCGTCCTCGTGGATGATGAAGCCGGTGCCCTGCCCCTGCTGCTCGCGCTCCATGCCGGGCCGGCGACGGGGGCCGAAGAACATGTCGAAGGGCGACATGGCCCCGGCGGATCGCACCGACTTGGTCATCTGGACGTTGACAACCGCAGGCGACAGCCGCTTGGCTAGGTCGCGGAAGTGGCCGAACGACAGCGGCTTGTCCTGATCGAACGGGGCGCCCGCCCGCTGGGTCCACATCTCCTCGGCGCTGGCCCGTTGCGTGGGGGTCGGAGACTGGGCGCGGGCCGGCGGCGCCAGCAGGTCGGGGATGGCCGCGGCGGCCACGCCAAGCAGACCACCGAAGGCGAGGAGCAGGACGGCTCGGGTCTTCTTCATGGTCGGCGTTCCTCCCGGTGCGGGCTGGTGGTGTCCCCCTCTGCCTTGGGAACCGTGCCGCCCGCAGCCGAATTCCCGGGCACCTCGTTCATGTCGTGCAGGAGCTCACGCCCGTGGTCGTCGGCCGGGTGGATGCCGTTGCGCACCAGGTCGACGTCGAACCGGTAGACCTGGGGGTTGGCTTCCTTGAGCGGTACCGTCGCGGTGAGGCGCATCACGCCGTAACAGCTGGACTGGATGCCGATCTCCCAGGAGATCTCTCCCGATCGTGCGGCGCCGTGGCGGGCCTCCAGCGCCTCCTGGATCGTCGCCCCGGAGGCCCCCTTGAAGTCCCGCACCACCTGCAGCGCCCGCTTCATGTCGCCCTTGTCGAACAGGGTCTGCATGTAGTTGACCGCCGCGACGCAGGCGAACAGGCACGCCATCACGATCATGCCCCGGTAGATCGAAGCGGCGGTGCGTTCCTCCACGGCCCAGGGGAGTACCACCGCCCTGGACTACGCCCAAGGGATCTGCGCCGCGGGGGCCATCCCGAACTCCCCATCCCACGCCGAGCAGCCTCGGGCGACGGCGAGCAGCTTGCGCACGCGGCGTGACGACGCCGCCGGATCGCCTGCGCGCAGGGCCGCGGCCTCGACGCGCGCGCCGATCGCTGCGACGAGCCCGCCCCGCAGCCCCTCCATCGGGTGCAAGCGCTGCGCCTTTGCCGCCGCGAGCAGCCCCTGCAGGCGTGCCCGAGAGGCAGCGGGTGAGGCCGCGCCCAGCTCGTGGACGAGGGCGATGGCCGCCAGCCGGAGCACGGCCAGCGTCAGGGGCGACTCGGGCAGCCCCCGTCGCACCGTCGTCAGGCAGGCGCGGGCGGCGTTTGTCTGGTGATCGGTGGCCAGCGCGAGGGCCTCGGCGAGGGCGGCCTCGCAGGCCAGCTCCAAGTCGGGCGCATCGTCGAGCGCCGCCCGGGCGAGGGCGCTGGCCTCCATGAGCAGGCGGGGACTCCCCGTGCGCCGGCTGGCCTCCAGCGACAGCACCAATGCCAAGCGACGCTCCGGCGAGGTCGGGTGGCCGGCGTCGGCGAGCGCGGCGGCGGCCTCGATCAGTCGGGGCCGGCTGTCCCGCGGCCGGTCCTCCGCGAGCACCTGCATACCGTCGAGGAGCAGGCGCCAAGGCAGCGGCGGCGCCAGGGCGTCGGCCCGTCGCCGCAGGTCCCCGGCGCGGCGCTCGGCCCTCCGACCGCTGGCGGCCATGCGCGCGTAGACCGCACGCAGGGTGGCGGCACGGCAGGCGCCCGGGGCGTCGCCGGCGAGGAGCAAGGCGTCCGCTGCCTTCCCGAGCATCCCGTCGGGTCGGCGGGGATCGAGGAAGCCGGCGGGCCGGGCGGCCAGGAGCAGGGCCGCCGGGTCCGTCGGCGGCCGCTCGAGGCGGCGCGCGCCCTGGGCCAGCTCCCCGGCCGCGAGCAGCGCCTCGGCGGCCCGGATGGTCGCCTCCGGCGGCACCGCGTCGTCGTCGAGGTCCGCGAGGGTCTCCCAGGTGTCCGCCGCATCGGCCACGCGTCCGCTGCGCTCCAACGCCCGGGCCCTGGCCTGCAGCAGGGCGATCCGGCCCTCAGCCGGCACGGACAGCGCCACCTCGTACATGTCGGCGGCCAGCCCGTACGCGCCCAGCCTCTCGGCGGACAGCGCCGCGACGCGGGCGATCCTGGCGGCGGCGTCGGCCTTGCCGGCGCCTGCCAGGTGGCGGACCAGCCGCTCGGGCCGCGCCGTGGCGTCGCCCCGCAGCGATGCGGCCAGGGCGGAGTGACCGGCCGCCCGCTCGTCGTCGGTCAGCCCCTGCCGCACCGAGTGCTGCACGGTCTCGTGGGCGAGCGCGACCACGGCGCTGGGGCCCGCGCCCCCGCCCCGCCGCACCAGGCCCACCGCAATGAGCTCCTCCACCGCGGCGCCGGCCTCGCCCGACGCCAATCCGGCCAGCTGGGCGACCTCGGTCTGCTCGAGCCAGTCGTCGGCGGCCAGGAGCAGGGCCAGCACCGTGCGGTCGGCGTCCGCCAGCCCCCGGACCTGGTGCCCAACGCCCTCGAGCAGCGTGTGGCGACGGCGGTGGTCGCCACCCCTGGCGAGCTCTCGTCCGATGAGCTCGGCCAGCGCAGGCAGGCCGCCGACATGCTGCAGGGCGCCCTCGATCTCAGCGATGCCCAGCCCGCGTCCGCCGGCGTGGCGGGCAGCCCGCTCGAGCACCTTGCGGGTGTCGTCGTCGCCCAGCACCGGCACGTCGATGCGCTCCGCGCCCGTCCGGTCGTCCAGCCAATCCGCCGCCGCTCCCCGCCCGTGGTTGTCCGCGAGGGTCGCCAGCACGGCCACCCGCCCGGGCGCGGCGCGTGCCACGTGGTCGAGCAGGGCCAAGGAGTCCTCATCCGCCCACTGCAGGTCCTCCACGATGATCACGACCCCCGGGCCGGCCTGCCCGGCGCCCTGAAGGAGGCGGACCACCTCGACGAAGAAGTCTGCGCGCACCCGGGCGCCCTCGCCCGCGGCGAGGAACGCCTCGGTGGACGACCGGGCCCCGCCGTAGCGTCGCCCCAGCGCCATGGTCAGGGCGTCGACGGCCTCGGCGACCGCACCGAAGGCTCGACGATCCCGGGGCCGGGCGCGACCGCGCAAGACCAGGCCCCCGCCTGCCTCGAAGTCGCTGGCGGCAGACGCGGCGAGCGACGCCTTGCCCACGCCGGCGGGCCCGGTGAGCACCACCAGCCGGAAGCGGCCGTCGGACATGTCCGTCAGCCGGCGCTGCACCGCGGTGAGCAAGCGCTCCCGTCCGATGAGCGCCCGGTCCGGCCTGGGCGGTCGGGGGTGAAGCGGCGCCCGACCGCCCAGCGGCCCGAGCAGGCCACGGGCGGCCATCGCCAGGCTCGGCCGAGCGGCAGGGTCGACGTCGACCATCCGCTCGATGCGCGGCGCGCACTCGGGGGGTGGGGCGTCGAGCAGGTCGAGGAGGTCCGCGGCGAGCCGACCGAAGGCGGCGACGTCGTCCGGGATGGATCGGGGCCCGGTGGTCGGGCTGACGCGGGCGAGCGCCACGCGGCCGTCCCGGTCCACCAGCACGGCGTCCGGGGTCAGCCGGCCGTACGCCTGCCCGCGGGCGTGCCGCCACGCGAGGGCCTCCACCACCTGCGGGAGCACGTGCGCGACCCGGGCCATCACCTCGGATTCGCCTGCCTCGCGACCGTCCAGGCACCAGGCCCGCACGTGGCGGCCCTCGCCTGCGTCGTCAAACGCCAGCGCGCTGGGCGGGCCATAGCCCGACCCGATGAGAAGCTCGGCCGTCAACGCCACGCCCCAACCATCGGCGGCGACCGCCCGACCCCTTGATTCCTGCCGGCGCGGTAGCCTCCCGTCTACTCGGGCGCAAGCTCGTCGGCTGAGGCCGTGCGTACGCACCGGAGACCCTTTGCTGCCTCGACGCTCGTGGTCAGAGCTCCCAGGCCTCCAAGATCTGAAGCGAGCAGAGCGGCCGGAGGTTCGCCGCGGCGCCCTCCATCTGGAGGACGACCGGAGTGGGCGCGAGGAGCTGGGCCGCAACAGCGCCGGCCAGCGCGGCGACCGTTAGGGCGAGGACGGGGGTGGATCGGGACATGAAAGGCCTCCGGTGTTCTGCCTAGGAGGATAGGGCGGACGACCCACCTTTGTCCTTGGCGGCCCGGTGGCGCGCACGGGCGCAGAGGTGCTTCGCCAGGCACGAGTCGGTCGCCTACGGCCGCCAGCGTCAGGCGTTCGGCCGCCCGGTCGTGGGATTGCAGGTCACCGACAGCAGAGCATCGGCAATTCCTGTTCGCACGAGGTCGCGCTCACGAACGCTTGCGTGTAGGTGATCCCCTGCCTGACCACTTGATTGCTCGCGACCAGGGCGGTGACGAGTCTGTCCGGGAGGCGGTCGTTCGTCGTCCAGGCCTGGCATTGAAACGTGGGGCCATCAACCCAGAAGATGACGGAACTCCTCACCTCGATCTCCCCGAATACGTCGATTCCATCCTCGTAGTAGGAGTGCATTGCCTCCGACCAGCTGCAGATGCGGGCATCACCGAAATTGCAGACGGCCGCGCAGCGCTCCACGACGGCCTCGAACCCTCGCAGCTCACCCGATCGAACGTCGCCATCCGTCGGTTCCGTGACTCCGCAGACACGGACCGCCGCCCCCTCCGCCCCCCTCTCCCTGCAGCCCCTGCTCTCCTTGCTCTCCCTGCTCTCCTTGCAGCCCCTGCTCTCCTCGCAACCCCCGCTCTCCTTGCAACCCCTGCTCTCCCTGCTCCCCGCGCTCGCCCTCCGGGCCGGGGCGGCCCTGCGCACCGGCCTCCCCTTGCGAACCTCGGGGCCCGGCTTCCCCACGTTCGCCCGGTGCGCCTTGTGGACCTGCGTCGCCAATGGGTCCCTCGTCGCCTGCCGGTCCGCTTGGCCCAGGTTCGCCTCTCTGTCCTTGCGTCCCCGCACCACCGCAGTCGCATGGATCGAACGATGCGCCGTCATGGCGCCCGAGTTGTCGCCCGGTCGAAAGCGAACGGCGTGGAGTCGCTCTGTCCAAACTGGGGTACGTTCTGGCGGTGCCATGCCGACGACCACCCTGCGCGATTCCCGGCTCGGAACTCCGAACCAGAGGACAGTCCCATGAACAGCCCAACCCGGTTCGCCTTGCTTCTCGCCGCCGCCGCGCTCGGGGGCGCTGCCGTCACTTCCGCCCTGCTCATCCCGTCCCGCTCCGAGGCACTGGGTGGCGGCGCGTCGCTGGCGGATCGCATCACGCTGTCGGGGACACCGGTGTTCCATCATGTCCCTAGCTTTCGGGAGGAGCAGTACGTGGTCCCCGAAGGGCGTCGGCTGTTCATTTACGACGTGCGCTTCAACGTTTCTGGCGCCGCCGACCGCCGATGCAGCTTCAGAGGCGCCCGCGTGTACGACGGCGCGCTGAACGACGCTCAGGCAATCGTGCTGCGAAACAAGTTGCCCGTCATGTTCGGTCCTGGCGAGGTTGTGCAGCCGGAGTGTGAATGGGACAGAGCTCCCGAAGCAGCACAGTCTCTGTGGAGCAACTTCCGCTTGTGGGAGGCCTACCTGCTGTAGAGGCGGTGATCTCCGCCGGACCTAACCGGCCTGACGTTCAGGAGGACTGACGGTCCGCCAGATCGCTTCGAGTTCGGGGTGAAGCGGGCCATGCTCCCGTTCGGCGAGTTGGCCGAGAAGCTGACGGACCCGGTCGACGTCGTCGGCGAGGGGCGAGTCGGCGAGGGCGCTCGAGAGGCGCTCGAACCGTTCCTGATTCCGGATGGCCAGGGCGGCCAGCGCGATGGCGGCGGCCATGGTTGGGTAGGTCGGCGGCGTCGAGCGCAGCCGGTCTTCGATCTGCGCAAAGGCCTCCTCGGACACGTCGAACCAGGAGGCCGCCCAGCTCATTGCGACGACCGGATCCCGCCCGATCGGCCGGGCAGACAGCCGGGCGATATGATTGCGTGCCGCCGGCGCAGGCGCGGCTGGGACCGGACAGGGAGGCAGGGAACCCCCGCCGGAGTCCATCAGGGCGCGCGTGACCGCCGCGAAGGCCGTCGCATGGCCGCGAATCGCCGTCGCCACCAAGAGCTCTTTGAGATCCCCGTCTTGCCTCGACGGCAAGAGCTCTTCGAGAGCCTGGTCCGAAAGCAGGGCGGGGTGGGAGGGCCGCTTGCCTCGGGTGGCGAAGAAGGCCCGCAGGAAGGGGGCTGCCAGCAGTCGGCGCTGCTCCTTTCGATCCAGCCGCCACGGCGCCCCGCGGGGTTCGCAGGCCTGAAGCGCCAAGCGCACGTAGGCCGCCGCGGCGCGCCACTCCGAATTGGAGGTGGTTCCCGACCCAGGGGCGAGCACCCGACGCAGCCCGGGGCGCGGCGGCGTCCCTGCGTGGCCGTCCAAGGGGAGCATCGCCACTGCGGCGTTGACACGCGCCAAGCCCAAGGCCTCCGCCGCCCTGGACGCTGCTCGCGCGCAGTCTACGAGTGCGTAATCGGCCCAGAGCCAGGCGAGGTAGCTGAACTCGAACGCGTCTGGCGGCAGCTCCGGCGCGCGATGTGCGAGCTCGAAGGCCAACTTGGCATCGCCGGCGTAGATGGCGTCCAAGGACGCCCTCCACAGCCGCGCCCATGCACCGTCGCTCGCGGCCTTGCTTGTCGTCATGGCCCTGGCGGCTGCCATCCGTGCCTCCGGATCCTGCTCTTCCCACCAGACCTCGGCGATCTCCTCGGGGGCCAGCAGCACCTCCAGCACCTTGGCGACCCAGCCGACGCGAGTCTGCTCCGGGGGAGCGGTCCGGTACTCCAGCCAGAAGCGGAACAGGGGCTCGGCCAGGTGGAACCAGGTCGCCTGGCCCTGTCCCGACCGCCTGAGCACGCCGTCCACCTCCATCCGGCCTGCGAGCACCGAGACGGACGCCGGGCTCTCTCGCAAGAGCTCCGCCACCTCGCCGGATCGCACAGCACGCGGAGCATCCGCCAGCAACTCCACGAGGCCCTGACCCTTGGGGGAGAGGTCCCGGAAGCGCTGCTGGAAGTGGGGCGTGAACTCGCCCACGACGCGCATCAGGGCCTGTGCCACCGACGGCCCGTCCAGCTCGCGGCAGGTCTGCCCCAGTGCTGTCAGGGCTCGGGCGTTGCCGCCGGCCAGGGCGGTCAGGGAGGCGCGCCGGGCGGGCCAGCGGGGGTCTACGCCGGCACCTCGGACTTTGTCGAGGAGCAAGGCGGCGTCTGCGGGGTCGAGGGGGCCCAGCGGCCGGGGATCGAAGGCCCCGTAGAACGCCTCCTCCTTGCCGGTCAGCTCCGGACCGAGGGTGACCCCGGTACCGACGAGGTACAGCCAGGGGCGTGCGTCCAGCAAGTGGCGAAAGGTCCTTCTCCCCTCCCCCCGCAGCGCCCTCAGGTGTCGATCCAGCCCCTCAACCAAGATGATCGTGGGCCGGGCCTGTCGACCAAGCGCCGAGTCCCCCAAGGCCGCCTCCGGACGTTCGCGCCAAGCCGTCCACCGTGGGCGGTCAGCGGGCACCGTCAACCGGGCGAGGAGTGCGCCTGCGTTGCGCTGCTCGGGGATGTCCTCAGGTACGTACAGCAGCGTTGCCCCTGCCGACCTCGCTGCGCGCTCAACGCGGGAGCGAACGAGGCTCAAGATGTGGGACTTTCCGGCGCCCCGGGGACCGAACAGGTAGATGGGCAGCGGGCGGCCACCGCCGAGGAAGCTCCCGACTGCCCGTGTCACCGCGTCCAGCTCGTCGTCGCGACCGACGTGACGGGCGACGAGAGCCGCCTCCGGCTCCCGCCACGGCGAGTAGATCTCGATGATGGGCGACCCAGGGCTCACCGGCGTCGCCCGTACTTCGCCCACCACTGCTGGTGCAACGGGTTGGCCATGCGCAGCCAGACGTCGTCCCCGGCCAAGTAGAACTCGTCGACCAGCGTGCAGATCGCCTCTTCGGCGGAGCGCCGGTCCAGGCCCGGGCGTGCCTGGAGGGCGGCCGCCACGAGGGCGGGCTGCGGCGCCCCGTCGCTTCCGGCCGCCGCGGCGTCGAGAATCGCCATCAACAGGTCAGCCCGGCTGGGATGCCTACGGAACAGGTGTTGGCGGAGGTCATCCTCGAACAGATCCCGAAGCGGGGGCGCGAGCAACGCCTCGATGGCCAGCACGACGGCGTCTGGGCCCAGGTCCTCGGCCGACCGCGGGAGCTGTTGGCCGATCTGCTTGATCCAGTGGGGGCTCCCTCCGGCCGCGTCGTGGGCCGCCAACGCCGCCTCTTGGCTGACCCGCAGCCCGAGCCCCTGCGCTTCCCTGATGAACAACTCTGCGCCGTGTTTCGGCCGAAGGGGCGCCAGGGTCTTCGGCGACAGGTCGTTGAGCTCGGCGGTAGCGCCCACCGCAATCGCGAGGCCGGCCAACCCAGTGGATCCGGTCAAGATCATGCGGAGATGCGGGGCGAGGAGATCGTCCTGACGAATCCGGCGAAGCTGCGCCAGTACGGTGCGGGGCGCCTCGTCCCCGCCCAGTCGCCTGAGCCGGTCGAGCCACCAGGGCACCTCGTCGAGCGCCACGATCAACCGCTTCGTCCGCCGCCGTCTGACCGTCCTGTCGATCGCCTGCTCCAGCGTCGCGGCAAAGCTGGGTCGGGGATCGACCGCCGTGCCGATCCCCTGGAACGCCTGGGCTGCGCGCCCGGCAGCCTCTGGCTCGTCCCGAGCACCCTGCAGGTCGATTCGCAAGCAGGTCCACCCGTCCCGGGAGTCCGAGCGCATGTGCTTGAGCAGCTCGGTCTTTCCAATACGACGTGCCCCACTCAGGCGGACATTCTCCGTTCGGAGCGTCCTCCAGAGGTCGAGGAGGTCGACTTCGCGGCCAATGAGCGCGGACTCTGCAGGTTGAGATCGCGACATAGATGTTAACTAACAGAAATATTAGCCAACATCGATGTTGGCAAAAGCTCCGGTCCTGCGCGGGGTCACCGGCCGAACTCTCGTCCGACAAGCGCAGGCAGGCCGCCGACGTGCCGGCCTCGGCGAACGCACCGAAGGCTCCGCGATCCCGAGGGCGCGGTAGCCTCCGCCCATGGCGGGCCAGAAGCAGCACGGATCGGTCGTGTACCAGGCCGTCGACGACGGCTACTTCGAAAAGCGTGGCCTGCGTCGCTACGCCGGCGTCTGGTCCCTGTGGGCCCTGGGCGTCGGCGCGGTGATCAGCGGCGACTTCTTCGGCTGGAACTTCGGGCTCGCCGCGGGCGGGTTCGGCGGACTCGCCGTTGCGACCGTCATCATCACGGTCATGTACATCGGCCTCTGCTTCAGCATCGCAGAGCTGTCCCCCGCCTTGCCGCACACCGGCGGCGCCTACTCCTTCGGCCGCTCCGCCCTCGGTCCATGGGGCGGGTTCCTGACCGGCCTGGCCGAGAACATGGAGTACGTGCTCACGCCCGCGGTCATCGTGGTGGGCATCGGCGGCTACCTGGGGGCGGTCTTCGACACCCCCGACTCCATGGCGTGGGCATGGTGGCTCGCGTCCTACGTGGTGTTCGTGGCGCTCAACGTCGCCGGGGTCGAGCTGTCGTTCCGCTTCACCATCGCCGTGACCTTCCTGGCCCTGGCCATCCTGGCGGTGTTCTGGATCGGCGCCCTGTCCCACTTCGATCTCAACGCCCACGCCCTGACGGTCCCGGCCAAGGAGGGCGGCAGCGTCTGGCTGCCCAACGGCTGGACCGGGGTCGCCGAGGCGCTGCCGTTCGCCATCTGGTTCTACCTGGCCATCGAACAGCTCCCCCTGGCCGCCGAGGAGTCCCACGACCCCAAGCGGGACATGCCCAAGGCCATCCTGTACGGGCTGCTCACCCTGGTGATCGCTGCGTTCCTGACGCTGTTCCTCAACGCCGGCATCGCCCCCGGCGCGGCGGTGGTGGGCGCCTCGGACGAGCCGCTGTTCCTCGCGTTCCGGACCATCTTCGGAGAGGGCGTGGGGGCGAAGGCGCTGGCGCTCATCGCCGTGGCGGGGCTGGTCGCCAGCTTCCACACGATCATCTACGCCTACGGCCGCAACATCTACTCGCTGTAGCGGGCGGGCTACTTCCCGCGGTTCCTGTCGATCACCCACACCTCCCGCAAGACTCCCCACGTGGCGCTCATCGCCGGCGCCGCGGGCGGGTTCCTGCTGGCGGTGCTCCTCGAGTACGTCTTCGGCTCGGACAGCCCCGTCGGGGCGGTGATCCTCAACATGGCGGTCTTCGGCGCGCTGATCGCCTACATCATGCAGATGTTGGCCTTCCTGGTGCTCCGCCGGCGCATGCCGGACATGGAGCGGCCGTACCGCTCCCGGGTGGGTGAACCCGGCGCCCTCGCCGCTCTGCTCATCTCGGCGGCGACCCTCGTCGCCCTGTTCCTCAACGCCGACTACCGCCCCGGCGTAGTCGGGTGCGCGGCCTGGTTCCTCGCAGGCGCGCTCTGGTTCGGCCTGCACGGCCGCAAGCACCTGGTGCTGTCGCCCGAGGAGGAGTTCGCCATCCGGGCCAGCGCTGACAAGGAGACCTCGTGATCGACATCGGCAAACGCGCCTGTCTGGCGATCCTGTTCGTGGCCGGCTGCTCGGAGGAGGGCTCTTCGGGCGCATCGGACCCGGGCCAGGCCGGCGGCGGCGCGGGCGACGACCAGGAGGGGGCCGACGCGGGTGAGGGCGAAGGGGAAGGGGGGGCCGGCCCAGGCGGCGATGAAGGCGCCGGACACGATGACACTGGCGAAGGGGAAGGAGAGGCCGGCGACGGCGGTGAGGGCGGAGAAGGCGAAGACGACGTCGGAGATGGCGGCGACGGCGAGGGAGGCGAGGGCGAAGGCGAACAAGACCCCGGGGGACAGGGGGAAGGCGAAGGGGAAGCCGTCGTCGACCACGGCCCGCTGATCTGCCCCGGAGACGACTTCGACGCCTGCGGCGGCGACCTGCTCGGACGTTGGAAGCTGCTGGACTTCTGCACCCCTGACAACCGCCTGGCGGGCAAGCCCATCGAGTGCGGGGGGCCCGGCGAGGACGAGCCCAAGTGCCAGGGGGGGCGCAACGCCCGGCAGTGCATCCTGGGGTATGGGGGCACGGCCAACTTCACGGCCGACGGCGACCTGTTCCTGGAGCTCGGCGTCGCCACGTGGGTGCGGTACGCCTTCGAGGATGACTGCCTGCTGACGCTGTACCCTGCCGCCGCGGACGCTGAGGCTGCGTGCGACGCCCTGGCCAACCCGCCGCGCTTGAGCTGCACCTACTCCGACGGGCTGTGCACCTGCACCGCCGACGGTGAGCCCCAGAGCGAGCGCCAGCCGACCGTGTACACCGTCGAGGGCGGCACGATCACGGTGGCCGGCCGGGCGACTGGGGCATACTGCGTCGGTGGAGGCCGGCTCACCATCGACTTCGACCCGTTCGGCCCCGAGGGCTGGGGCGCCTGGCTGCTCGAGCGGCCGTGATGGGGCGTCTGTGAACCTTCGAGCGCTCGGCGCCTTCTGGCTGGTCGCTGGCGGCCCGGGCTTGGGCGGGTGCGGCGTGGAGCGCGCCCGCGACAACCCGGTGGATCCGGGGGTGGCCGGCGCGGATCCCGAAGACGACGGGTTCGCGGGCGCGGACGACAACTGCGCCGACGTCGACAACCCCGACCAGCTCGATCGCGACGGCGACGACCAAGGCGACGCCTGCGATCCCTGCCCCGACGACCCCGCAGACGACGCGGACGCAGACGGTCACTGCGCCAACGTCGACAACTGCCCCGGGCTGCCCAACGCCGACCAGGCCGACGCTGACGGCGACGGGGCGGGCGACCTCTGCGACGACTGCCAGGACACGGATCACGACGGGGTGTGCGAGCCCGCGGACAACTGCGCCGGCCTGGCCAACGCCGGGCAGGCGGACGCCGACGACGACGGCGTCGGCGACCCCTGTGATGGCGACTTGGACGGAGACGGCGTCGATCAGGGCGACGGCCAGGACGGCGACAACTGCCCGCAGGCGCCCAACCCCACCCAGCGGGACGCCGACGGCGACGGGCTGGGCGACCCCTGCGATGGCGATCTGGACGGGGACGGCGTCCACAACGGCGAGGACGTGTGTCCTGCCGCGGCGGACCCCGAGCAGGCCGATCTCGACGGTGACACGGTGGGCGACCTGTGCGACCTGGACATCGACGGAGACGACGTCGCCAACGCCCTCGACGGCTGCCCCCGCACGCCCGATCCCGGCCAGGACGACCTCGACGGCGACGGCTTGGGCGACGCGTGCGAGGACGACCTGGACGGGGACGGGGTGGTGGACGAGGCGGATCTGTGCCCCTCCGTCTTCGATGCCGCCCAGGGAGACCTGGATCGGGACGGCCAGGGCGACGCGTGCGACCCGGACGCCGACGGCGACGGGGTGGCCGAGGAGTCGGACAACTGCCGGCTGTTGGCCAACCCCGAGCAGGATGATCTCGACGGGGACGGCGCGGGCGACCCGTGCGATGGCGACCGGGACGGGGATCGACGGGCCAACGACAACGACAACTGCCCGGAGGCGGCCAACCCCGACCAGCGGGACCTCGACGACGACCAGTTCGGCGATGCGTGCGACGACGACCGGGACGGCGACGGGGCGCCGAACGCCGTGGACGTCTGCCCCGGTCACCCCGACCCCGACCAGGCAGATCTGGATCGCGATGGGCTGGGCGACGCGTGCGACGACGACCCCGACGGCGACGGCGTCGTCGGCGCCCTGGACAACTGCCCGCGGACCATCAACCGGAACCAGGTCGATCTCGACCGCGACGGTCTGGGCGACAGCTGCGACGACGAGGACGACGAGGACTCGGTGGCGGACGGCGACGACGTCTGCCCGCGCCATGCCGACCCGCGCCAGGAGGACTGCGACGGCGACGGGCTCGGCGACGCCTGCGAGACCGACCTGGATCTGGACGGCGACGGACTGCGCGGCGCCTGCGACCTCTGCCCGTTGGTGCCCGACCTCGCCAAGGCGGATCCTGACGGCGATGGGGTGCCGGCGGCCTGCGACAATTGCGCGGGGCTGCCCAACGCCGACCAGCTGGATCTGGACGCCGACGGCCTCGGCAACGCCTGCGACGCGGACCGGGACGGCGACGGCGTGGGCAACTCCGACGACATCTGCCCGGACGTGCCCGATCCGGATCAGCGCGACTCGGACCGTGGGTACTTGTCCGATTTCAGGCTCGACGACGGCGGGCTGACCCCCGGGCCGGACGGGCTGTTCCACTGGGATCCGCTGGCGGCGCAGTGGCTCGTCGGATCCAACGCGCCGGGGGGCCGTGGACCTGCCGCCCATCTACCTGCCCTCACCGTCCGAGGTGACGCTCACCTTCGACGTCAACGCGATCCGGGGGTGGAACGTCCAGATCTCGCGGGATGGCGGCCCGTTCGTCACGGCGGCGTCGAATCTGGAGCGTGGGGTCCAGGAGATCGATCTGTCTCCGTACGGGCCGGCCACCGCCGTCGTGCGGGTGGTCACGCCGGGCGCGGGCGTGCTCAGTTCGGCGTCGGTGTCGATCAACGGCGGGCGCGCCGGGGTCGATGACGGCGGAGACGCCTGCGACAACTGCCCGCTGCTGTCCAACGCCAACCAGGCCGATGCGGACGGCGACGGCGACGGCGACGCCTGCCTCGACACCGACGGCGACGGGCTCATGGACCTGCTCGACAACTGCGTGGACGCGGTCAACCCGCTGCAGGACAACTTCGACGGCGACCCGTTCGGCGACGCATGCGACGACTCCGACGGGGACGACGTCGTGGACTCCATCGATGTGTGCCGGGAGCTGGCCAATCCGGATCAGGTCGACGCCGACCGGGACGGCCTGGGAGATCTGTGCGACGACGACCGGGACGGGGACTCGTCCGACAACCTCGTGGACAACTGCCCGGACGTGCCCAACCCGGACCAGCGGGACTCGGACCGGGGCTATTTCTCCGACTTCGAGGCCTCAGGCGGAGGGATGATCGCCGAGGTCGAGGTGGTCCGGAACGCCGCCGGGCCGACGGCCTCCGGCAGCTTCGCCTGGAGGCTCAACTCGGAGCGGCAGGTGACACGGCACCTCACGACGCCCTGGGTGGACCTGCCGGAGGACGCGCGGGTGAGCCTGTCGATGTGGATCGACTCACCGCCATCGAACAGCTGCCACCTCGTCGCACTGGCGATCCACGTCGTCCCGGAGGGGGGCGACCCACAGCTCATCGGGTTCCAGCCCGGGTACAACGCCGGAAGTTACTACTGCGGCTTCACTGGCATCATCGAGGCGTCCCTGGCGGCGTGGTCAGGCCAACGCGTCCAGGTCAGGATGTCCTCACTCCTGGGGGGGCAGTCGGTGGACGACATTCGCATCGCCATCGGTGACAGCCCGGGCGGCGTCGAGGACGGGGGCGACGCCTGCGACAACTGCCCGTTTGTGTCCAACGTCGACCAAGCCGACGTGGACGGCGACGGTGCCGGGGACATCTGCCAGGACACCGATGGCGACGGCGTACGGGACCTCGACGACAACTGCCCCGACGACCCCAACCCGGAGCAGATCGACTCGGATCGCGGCTTCTTCTCCAACTTCGACGCCGACGACGGGGGCGTCGTCTTCACCGACAACAGCCCGTTCAGACGGACCTCCGCACGCAGCGCCCACACCGGCGCGTTCTACCTTGGGTTCGAGGCCGGGCCCCATGCCGCCGAACGCCACGGCGGTGTCGTGCTGCCGACGGTCGACCTGGCGGCGGACACACCGGCGGAGCTCCGATTCTGGGCGCTGTCCAACTCGGGGAACTGGGTCCGGCCGGAGCTGGCCACCGACGGCGTGAACTTCGAGCCCATCGGCACGGTCCCGAACTATGGCGGCGCCCCCGGGCTGATGAACCGAGGCGGCGACTGGTTCGAGGTGACTGCGGACCTGGCGAACTGGGCGGGTCGGACGGTCACGATCCGCTTCTGGGCCCACGAGGAGGCCCACAACCAGGCGTTCGAGCGGCGGACCGGGCTCGATGACGTGGCCATCGTCATCGGCGACGGCCCGCCCGGGGTCGACGACGGTGGGGACGTGTGCGATCCATGTCCCTCGGTCTCGGACAGCGACAATCCTGCGGACTGCGGGGGGTGAGGACAGTGAGGCGGATGCTGACTTTGGTGCTGATCGTGGCTTTCACCGCGCCGACTCCCGCGCAGGCCGATGAGCTCGTGCCGGGGTCACCCAAGGCCATCGAGGCGGCGATGAAGCTCATCGTCAAGGCGGACGACGCGGCCAAGGCGGGGCGGCTGGCCAAGGCCATCGAGCTGGCGGAGCAGGTCGTCGCGCTGGCGCCGGCGGCGCCCGGTCCGGCGCGCATGATCGGGGAGATGTACTTCGGCCTGGGCGACTGCGCGCAGGCGCTCAAGCACGACCGGCGCTTTGAGCGGGTGGGGCGCGACAAGGGGGAGCTCAAGCGGGCAAAGCGCCGCATCGAGGAGTGCGCGTTCGACAAAGGCCGCAAGGGCAAGCTCGAGGTGACCGTGCTGCCCAAGGAGGCGGCGGTGCGCATCCTGGCGCCCTGGCAGGAGGGGCCCGTGGAGGCCGCCGCCGGGTCCCTCAAGGCCAAGCTCCCCAGTGGTGAGTATCGGCTGCAGGCCTCGCTGCCGGGCTACGCAGAGCTCGACGTCAAGGTGCGGATCAAGCCGGGCACGACGGTGACCGTCGCCGAGAGCCTGTCGCTGCGGCCGGCATCGCTGCAGGTCAACACCGTGCCGCCGGGCGCCAAGATCTTCGTGGACGGCGAGCCCGTCGGTGTCGCGCCCGTGGAGCTCTCGCCTTTGGCCGCCGGCGATCACGAGGTGAGCGCCCTGCTCGACGGCCACGCGCCGGTCAAGACCCGCACCCGCGTGGGGGCCGGCCAGGGGGTCTCGCTCACCCTGCGCCCCACGCCCGCCCTGGCCAAGCTGTCCGTGGTCGTCAACGTCGGCGAGGCCAGCGTCGAGGTGGACGGCGCCGTCCGCTGCCATGCCCCGTGCGCCGTGGAGCTGCCCCCCCTCGAGCTAAGCACGCTCCGGGTGCTCGCGCCCGGCCGGACCGCCGAGACCCGCGAGGTGACGCCTCAGCCAGGCCAGGCGGGAGAGCTGCGGTTCGACCTGCCGGAGTCCCCCGCCGCCGCCCAGGCCCGCTCGGCGCGGCGCTGGGCGCTGTCGTTCGCCGCCGCGGGCGCGATCCTGGGGGGCGCCGGCGCCATCGCCCTGTCCAGCGCCCTGGGCACCCAGGGCCAGGCCGACGACGCCTACCAGCGCTACACCGCCGCCGACACGAGCGCGGGCGCCCGCGCCGCCTGGAAGGACACCGAGAGCCTCGACGCAGAGGCCAACACCCAGCTCATCCTGTCCATGGGCCTGCTCGGAGGCGCCGGCGCCGCCGCCCTGTTGGCAGGGTGGGAGTGGACGGCGGTGCCGGCGTCGGCGCCCTAGATGCCGGCGATCGCCTGGGTTCGGGCCCGGTATTGCGGCGTGCTACTTAGCGGGACCCCAGGTCTCACTTGACACCTGGGGAGGGATGCATCCATGGCCGCCAAGTACAAAGTCCAGACCATTCCTGCGGGCTGCTGCGGGAACGTGAGCCCGAAGCAGATCGAGCAGCGCTGCAACAGCGCCGGCGACAGCGGCTACGAGCTGGTCGTCGCCTACGAGGCCGTCGTCGGCGGCTGTCCCTGCTGCCAGAGCAAGGCCGCGGTCCTGGTGTTCAGGAGCGAACAAAAGGGCTGATGGGGCTACATCCGGGCCCCCGGGCGCACTTGGAGATCCCCGGCGCGTCGCCGGGCGAGCGCGCCACCGCCGCTCGATTGCTCGGCGAGCTGATCCAACTCCCGTTCTTCGCTCATCACCCGGCATGCCGCCACTGGAACAACCACCTCATCCGAGTCGGCGGCCACCCCTGCTGCCTGGGATGTACCTGCATGTACACCGGGATGCTGCTCGGGCTGCCTCTCTTCTGGCTCGTCGCGCGCCCTGTCGCCGGTGGTTGGACGCTCTTTGGGCTCGGTCTGCTCGCCTACGCGCCGACGCTTGTCCAGATCTACTACCAGCGGTACGCCTTCAAGATGGTCTCCCGCACGAGCCTCGGGATCGGCATCGTTTTCATGCTGAGTGCGGCGCTATTCGGCCACCCCTGGGGTTGGAGCGCGGCGCCGGCAAGCGTGACCATGCTTGCGCTATTCGTCCTCCTCTACGAGATGACCACCCGGTTGCGGGCGCGGCATCTGGACGTTCCTTGTGAACGCTGCACCGAGGGCAGCTTCCCCTTCGGTGCGTGGAGACAGCCCAGGATCCACGAGTACCTGGCGGCGGCCGCACGGGACGCCGATCCACTCCCCGACAGTCTGCACGCGTTCCTGACCGTGCTGGACGCCCAGCTGTCCGGCGGCGGTGGGGGTGCCGGCACGCCTGCCGTGGAGTTCGTATCCCTACCGCATGGGCATGCGGGAGATCAGCGGTCTGGTGCCGGGGCCGGATCGCCAGAGCGTCGCCGGTAGGTCTGCACGGGTGAAGGCACACCGGATGACCGACGACCCGCGACCGGTCGATGCGGTCGAAATGGACCGCGTCACCATCCGATCCGCGCAGGGCCACCCGTTGCTCCTGGACGTGTCGGTGCGGATCGGACGAGGTGAGTGCTTCGGGATCATCGGCGTGTCAGGTGCGGGGAAGACGATCCTCCTCGAGGCCATGCGTGGCCTGCGCGAAGCGAGTTCGGGGTCCGTCAGGGTCTTCGGCAGCGAGATCGCCAGAGACCCTGCAGCCCAGCGCAGCGTGGCATACGCGACCCAGCGTGCCCGCCTGCCTGATTGGTTGACCCCCGTCGAGGTCTGCGACCACATCCTTGCGGCGCGGGCCGGAGGTTCACCCCCCGGCGAGGCCACCGGGCCGCCGCTCGCCACCTCCGACGTCCTTGAACGGGTTGGGTTGCGCCGCCTCGCAAACACTCGCATCGGCGCGGACGGCGACGCGACGGCTCGCATGTCGGGCGGTGAACGCCGGCGCGCCGCGCTTGCCTTGGAGTTGGCCTCACCTGCGCCGGTCCTCCTGTTGGATGAGCCCCTGTCCGGCCTCTCAGCACCGGACAGCCGCCGCATCTTGCAGGTCATCCGGGACGAACGCCGCGCGGCGAGGACGGTGGTGGTCGTCGCGCACGAGGTCACGGTCGAGTTCTTCGACTGCATCGACCGGGTCCTGCTCCTCGGGGCGGGCGGCAAGGTGCGATTCATCGGGCGACCCGAGGAGCTCTTCGCTTGGGCAGAGGAGCGGAGGACCGGTGAAGCCAAGGGTCTGGCGGAGCATCAGCTCGAGGGTCTTCCGGCGCCGCTCCGCTTCTGGCGGATCTATGAAGCCATGAGGCGTGAGCAGGGGCCTCGCGGGCAAGACGAGACAGTTGCCTCAACGCCCAGCATCGGCGGGCTGGCCCGCGTCACGGGGCAGCTCCTGACGAGGCCGGCGGCGCATCTCCGGGCGGGCCGCGAGGTGGTTGCGGGAGCCTGGCGGCGGCGACCAAGTGCGGCCGAGACGAGACGTCAGCTGTCTGCGCTGTGGAACTGGCGATCCGTATACGCGGGGCCAATCGGGACCGCCGGACAGCTTGGCGTGATCTTCGGCAAGCAGTTTCTGCGGGAGGACCGATCGATAAGGCGCGCAATCCTGGCACCGACCGTCCTGGGCGCCGCGGGGGCCGCGGTCCTCTTCGGCAAGCCGAGCAGCATCATGGCGCTCGCCGCGTTCCTGGGGTTCCTGCTGGGCGTGCTCCCGGCCTGCACGGCGCCCGTCCTTGACCGCGAGTTTCTGCTGCACGAGCGTCCTTGTGGGATCGGCCTGGCCCCGTACCTGCTGGCGCGCTGGATCGCCCTCTGCTGGGTCGGGGCCTTCCACGCTGTGGTCCTGTGCCTGGCCATATTCGCCGTCGCCTCGTTGACCATGTTCGGCACTCCGCTTCAGTCGGGCGCCCTTGCGGTGGCTTTCGCATTGGCGGTCGCCCAGGCCGTTGGAGCGGCCGTCGGCTTGGCGGTCGGGGCCGTCTCTTGCACCGAGCGGGGCGCCCTCATGGCCGCCGTGCTGGTCCTTGGGATCGTCCTCGCCATCTCAGGCATGCTCGTGCCGCCCTCTGGCGCCTTCAACTCGATGGTCCCCGTCTTCAAGGCGAGCCCTGTTCGCTGGGTCTACGGCGCGCTGATGGCCCATGACCACTCCGCATCACTGAACGCCCTGGGGTTCGGTCGCGACGGCTACCTGGCCAACTTGTTCCGAGCGGGCGTCATGGCCCCAATCGCCTTGGTCTTCGCCCATCGCGCCCTCGGACGACGGGAGTTGACCTAGTGAGCCAGACTCGGACCCTCACCCTGCTGCTGACGTTCTCCGTGGTCTCGCCTCCGCTGGCGGGAGCGCAGTCCGCCAAGTTCCGATGGCAGGCGGAGACTCGGCTGCTCGGGCAAGGCGACTAAGCGCACCTGGGTCTTGACCTGTACGTGTGGCCCGAGCGACCGCGATGGGAGGAGGCGAAGGGGGCGACGCTCCGAATCACCCACGTGCTCGCCGGCGCCTCCGCAGACAAGATGCGAGCCCTCTTCCAGCGCCCGGAGGCGACCGGGCTTCCGCTCGACCTGGCGGTGCTGCTGGACCTGGGCACAGCCCGGAGCAGCGCGACCGCCGTCATGCGCAGCATCATTGACACCGTCGGCAGCGTGCCCAAGGGCAGCCGGGTCCGAGTGTTCAGCTACCCCTACCGCTGGGACCGCGCCCCTGATGGCGCGGACGCCGGCCACTTTCGGCAGCAAGTGCGATTCCTCGAGTCCATGAACGACCAAGCTCATCTGTCGTCGGCGGCAGCCTGGGAGAAGGTGAACGCCGGCGCGACGCAGGGGCTGGCGAGCTCCGCCGATCTGGGAGCGGCCCTCAGCGCGATCCTCGATCGCTGGGGACCTCTGCCCGGGGCGGCGCGATCCGTGCGCTCCCTGCTGTACGTGTCGACGAGCAGCGTGACGGTCGGAGATGTTTCCCGGGTGCTCAGCGCATCGCAGCGCGCCGGCAACATCCCGGTGTTTCCGATCTTCCTTCGCACCGTGAAGAGCCAGGTCTCGTCGACCTCCGGAGAGACTGGGCGCATGCCATCTCGGCTACGCACCCAGCGCAACGAGCCTGGGGCATACAGCATCGGCAGCTTCCACCACCGCGTCGCATACGGATCGGGCGGATGGGTCCTCGGCGACGACCTGATCTCGGCGGGCAAGGACCGCATCCGTAGCGAAGAGCGCCTGGCCGACGCTGCTCGCGCACGGCGCTCGGCACAGGCGGCCAGAGCGCGTCGTGTCGAACGCGCGACCAGCCGCCTGGCCGCAGCCAACCAACGGTTCGCCAAGTTGTCATCGGAGGCCCAGGCGCAGCGCCGCGAGCGCCATGATGGCAGCATCTCGACCCTGAGCGTCGCCCTGGCAAAGGCCACGGCCGTGCCGGTGCCGCCCGCGCCGAGCCGCACCCCGACAGGCTTGGAACAGAGCCTGTCGGCGCTGTGGCGCCAACTGGCGGCCCCGCTGATCCTGCGCGCCCCCCTCGAGTGCGCGCACGTGGCTGCGACCGCCGGCCGGCCGGTGCGGCTGATCTTGGAGGCAGAGTGGGCCGGCGAGCGAACTCTGATGCAGGCCGTCGGGGGGTGCAGCGGCGAGACTCTCGGCGCTGCGTTCTGCGTGCATCCGGCGGTTCTGCCCGCCAATCGATCACCGCGGGTTGACGAGGTGCGGGTATGGCACGGGGCGGACGAGGTCTGGACGTCAACCGACGGCGCCGTCGAGATCCCAAGCGGGACCCTCGACAGCGACTCGCAGGGTGTCACCGTCGAGGTGCTGGGTTCAGGCTTCTGCGGAGACGCTCAGCTCGCCGTGCGGGTGATGCAGTACGACGGCGTGACAACTCCGCCGCTGACCTTCTGGGAGGCGCCGCCGCAGCTGGGCGCCGAGGCCACCTCCACCTCCCGGCAACGGTTCTTCCGCTTGCCGCACCTCGAGGCCGAGACCCGGCGGTTGCTCGGGATCATGACGCTGCACAACGGCCTCGGCCAGACCGCGCGAGGCGCCAGCGTCGCGGTTCCCCCCATCGCCTTCGACGGGGCGGGGGGCAGCGCCTCCTGGTGGATCTCGCTGCTGCTCCTGGCGGCAGCGGCGGTCGTGGGTACACGCGGCTTCCGTCGCCTCCGGGAGCTCGATGAAGGAGCTTCGACGGGCGGCACAAAGCCGACATGAGCGGCGCTCACACGCGGCGCTGGGGGAGCCCGGTCGCCCTCGCGTGCGTGACGCTGATGTACGCGGGCGCGGCCGCGGCACGTCCAGCAGCTGCGACGACGATCATCAAGGCCTGCCTCGGCCGCGTGCCGAAGCCGGCAGCTCCCGACGATCCGGAGCAGGCCATCCTCAAGCGCAAGGCGCGTCGTCAGAGACGGAAGGCGATCAAGGGGATTGTCATTCCCGCCGACGTCATCGCCAAGATCGAGGCGGAGGCGAGAGCATGCTGCCGCCCCACCGCCCCCGATCCGGCGGACGCTCACATGGCGCGTTTGGTCGCCGTCTGGGGGCATCTGCGAGCTCAGGTGCCTTCCCGGCAGCGGGACCTGATCCGCTTCGACCTCGGCGCGTCAGCCGACGTCAACGCCTTCATGAGCGTCGGCGGGCACGGCTGCGTCCTTCGGGGGTTGCTACGGTCCGTCGGCTCGGACGACGAGCTGGCCTTCGTCCTCGGCCACGAAGTCGGGCATCACGTCTTCCGGCATCTGGAGCTGCGCGCCCGTCACATGGTGGCGATGCGCAGCGGCGAGCGCCGCCTGGCGGCGATCGAGGCGGCGAGGGTGGCGCTTGAGGCGACGAAGATCTCGCGGGACCTCATGCGAGCGCTGCCGCCGTCCGCCAGGGCGGAGGTCAAGAAGGCGATTCGCATCAACCGGCAGCTTGTCCGGAACGCGGATCGGCTCCTGGAGCGCTGGGTCCCCGAGATCTACGCGGAGCTCCTTGAGGAGACGGCCCCCTTCGTCACCGCCCTGCTCGAGATGCCGTTCGACCAACTGGACGAGCACGACGCGGACCTGGTGGGACTGTGCCTCGCACACCTGTCGGGCTACGACGCGTCCACCGCCCTGCGCTTCTTCAAGCAGGTCGGCGAGGCAGAGCCCGACCAGGACCCGCCTCTGCCGGCGGCCGTCTCCGACTGGCTGCGGACGCATCCACCCACAGCCGCTCGGCACGCCCGATTGGCGGCGCTGATCCCCCGCCTCCGGCCCGCCCGAGCTCAGCTCCCCCAGAGAGTCGAGCCTTCGCCGCCGACCCATCCGGGTACTTCGCCGCGGCCGTCAGGGCAGCCCGATTCCCCGTTCGTTGTCGATCCAGAGGACCTACCGCCCCCGGGGCCGGGCGTACCCGCGCCGGTCAGTCGTCCTCGACGTCCGTCGGGCGCCGCTCCCGCCACATCGCCAGCCCCGCAGTGACCGCGGCCAGGACGATCTCGTCGACGAACGGCACCATGTCGGGGACGAACAGGTCGACGACGAAGGCGAGGGCGGCGAGCCCGAACAGCCATGGGTGGCGGAGTCGGCGCAGCGCACCTCGGACGCCCTTGGCCGGCAGGTCAGGCGGTGGTGGGTCGTCGCTCACTCAGTCATCATCTCACGACGGATGGCGAGGGGCACCGCCGGGCGCAATGAGGGAGGTCAGAGCAGGTCGGCGAGGTCCCGTAGATCGCTGATCACCGTGGTGGCGCCTGCGTCCTGCAGGCGGCCACGCGTGCTTGCGGTGCAATGGGCGCCCCCGTCGAAGCCGACCACCGGCATCGCCGCGGCGACGGCTGCGCGCACTCCGGCGACGCTGTCCTCGACCACGAGGCAGTCGGCGGGCGGGACCGACATGGCGCTGGCGGCGGCCAGGAACAGGTCCGGGGCGGGCTTGCTGTTGGGCACGTCCACGCCGCTGAAGACGTGGGGGTCGAACAGCTCCCACAGGTCGGTCAGCCCCAGGGTGTAGCGCAGGCGCTCGTGGCCGCTGCTGGACGCCACGCACTTGGCGGCGCCGCGGGCGTCCACCGCCCGGGCGGCCTCGGCGGCGTGGGGCACGGGGACCAGCGAGTGCTCGAACTCGGCGAACACGGACTCCCGGATGCGGGGGTACATGTCGTCGGGCACCGGCTTGCCGTGCTCCTGCTCGATGGTGGTGAGCATGCCCCGATAGGTCATGCCCACGAACCGATCGAAGATCTCCTCGACGGTGATGGGGAAGCCCTCGGCGGTCAGCAGCGCCGCCTCGATGTGGCAGGCGATGATCTCGCTCTCGATGAGCACGCCGTCGCAGTCGAAGATCACCAGGCGGGCGCTCATCAGCCCTGCATGAGCTTGGTGTACAGCACCGCCTGGCTCAACGCGTCCGCCAGGCCGTTGTGCTTGCCATGGTGCTCGGGCATGTCCAGCAGCGACCCCAGCTTGGTCTGGCCGGACCAGTGGTCGCCATGCTCGTTCACCTCGGCGCGGAACCGCCCCCGGGCGATGTTCTTGGTGCACGCGGGGAACGGGTCGAACGGCTCGGGCAGGGCGTAGTGGTTGAGGTGGCTGCAAAGGTGCGCCCAGTCGAAGGACGCGTTGTGGCTTACCAGCCGGTAGGTCGGGCCGGTCTCGCGGTTGGGCGGGCCGCCGCCCAGCGCGTACAGCCAGTCCAAGAACGCGCGCAGGGCGTCGACCGGGTGGGTGCCGTGCTCCAGCAGGTGGGCCTTCTTGAGCTTGTGAAACCGCACCGCCTGGGTGAGCCAGATGCGCGTGTCCGGCGGGGTGAGCTCGACGTAGAACAGGTCGTCCTCGACGAACGCACCCCGGGTCTTGGCGGCGGCGTCGATGACCGGCCCGAGGCGGTCCCACTCCGACTCCCAGTCCCGGGAGGCCCGGCACGCGCCGATGGACAGGATCGGGCTGGCCCCCAGGACCGTGCCCGAGGTCTCGAGGTCGATGGAGACGAGGACGGGATCGGGTTTGGACATGGGGTCTACGCAGCCTTGTCGGGGAGGAGGGCGGTGCCGATGGAGCCAGGATTCGCCAGGGCCTTCGCGATGGCGCCCGGCTGGTCGGCGGGGAGGATGAGGATGACCGGGACGGCCCCCGCGGCCAGGGTGCGGAAGGACTCCTCCAGCTTGGGGAGCATGCCGCCGCGGATGGTGCCGTCCTCGATGCGGGCGGCGAACTCGGGGGGGGTCAGCCGCATGAGGCGGGTCGCCGGATCGTCGGGATCCGCCAGGACGCCCGGGGCCCCCGTGAGCAGGATCAGGGGCGCGGCGAGGGCGTGGGCGACCCGCGTGGCGATGATGTCGGCGTTGATGTTGTACACGGCGCCCGCCTCGTCGGAGGCCAGGCAGCCGATCACCGGCATGAGCCCGGCGCCCAGCAGGTAGCCCAGCCGGGCGGTGTCGACGTCCACGACGTCGCCGACATGCCCGAAGTCGATGGGGGCGTCGCCGCCGCCCGCGACGACCCGGGGCGGGCGCTTGGCGGCGCGGATCAGCCCTGCGACCCCGGTGGTCGGCAGCGCCCGGGCGCCCGCGGCGTGCAGCGCTGCGGCCAGGTCGGTCCCCGCCGTGCCAGCCACGGCCATCTTCATCACCTCGAGCGTGGCGTCGTCGGTGATCCGGCGGCCGGCGATCACGTTGCGCTCGACACCCAGCCGCTCGGCGAGCGCTGTCGCCTGCAGGCCGCCGCCGTGCACGACCACGACCGAGGCGGACTCCTGCAGCGTCGCCAGGTCGGCGGCCACGACCGCGCGCACCGCGGGGTCGGCCACGGCCTCCCCTCCGACCTTGATGACGAACGGGTTCACGGCCGGGTCAGGGCCACAGTCCAGGGGCGTCCAAGCCGGTCGTCTCGGGCACGCCGAGCATGAGGTTCAGGCTCTGCACCGCCTGGCCTGCGCCCCCCTTCACCAGGTTGTCGAGCGCGCTCACGCAGGCGATCACTCCGTCTCCCACCGTCACGCCCACCTCGCAGACCATGGTCCCGGCCACCGCGACCACCTCGGGCTGCCGCCCGCCCGGGGGCAGGAAGCGCACGAACGGCTCGTCGTCGTATGCGGCGTGGTAGGCGGCGACCACGCGGTCGGCGTCCCAGCCGTGGGGCAGGTCGACGAAGCTGGTCGACAGGATGCCGCGGGCCAGCGGCGCCGACACCGGGATCCACTGCAGCCGGACGCCCGGCGAGCCAGCGATCCCCAGGGCCCGCACGATCTCGGGGGTGTGCTGGTGGTCGAGCTGCTTGTAGGTCTTGAGGTTGGCGTGCCGGATGGGGTGATGGGTGCCCGCCGAGGCGTGCACGCCCGATCCCGACGAGCCCGTCGCCGCCACGCCGCGCACGGTCGCGCCCGCGAGGGCGCCGGCCTGCGCGATAGGCAGCACGCCCAAGGTCAGCGCCGTCGCAAAGCAGCCCGGCGAGGCGATGTGACGGGCGCCGCGCACGGCGTCGCGGTGCAGCTCGGGCAGCCCGTACACGAAGTCGCCGTCGGTGATGAGCTCGGGCCTGGGGTGGGGCGCGCCGTAGTACCGCTCGTACGCCGCCAGGTCGTCGAGCCTGAAGTCGCCGGACAGGTCGACGACGCGCAGGCCGGCGTCGACCAGCTTCGGGGCGATGCTCCGGCTCACGCCGTGGGGCAGCCCCAGCAGGGCGATCTGGGCATCGCAGGCCCGCGCGGCCTCCAGCGGATCGAGCTCCTCGATCACCAGGTCGGTCCGGTCGGCCAAGGTCCAGTGCACGTCGCCGACCCGCTGGCCGACGTGGTCTACCGCGGTGACCTTGCGCACTTGCACCACCGGGTGGCCGAGCAGCCCCCGCAGCAGCTCCGCGCCGCCGTAACCCGTACCGCCGATGAGGAGGGCGCCTACGGGCTCAGCCATTACGCGGCGTCCTCGTAGATGCCCATGATGTCGGACAGCAGCGCCAGGGCCTCGTCCTTCGGGCGCTGGAAGGCGTTGCGGCCCACGATGGAGCCAAACCCGCCGCCCGCGGCGATCTGGCGGATGTCCTCGAGCACAGCGTCGGTGCCCTTGGACGCCCCGCCCGAGAAGATCACGATGCGCCGGCCGCCGAAGCAGCCCTGCACCACGTGCTCGATCCGCTGGGCCAGCGTCTCCACAGGGATCGCGTGCTCCTCGTAGACCTTTCGGGCGGCGTCCTGCTCGACGTGGGCGGTGGGCGGCTTGACCTTGATGATGTGCGCACCGAGCTGGGCGGCGATGTGCGCGGCGTAGGCCACCACGTCGATGGCCGTCTCGCCCTCCTTGGACAGCCCGGAGCCACGGGGGTAGCTCCAGGTGACCACGGCGAGCCCCTTGGACTTGGCCTCCAGCGTGAGCTCCCGCAGCTGCCCGAACATCTCGTTCTTGGACAGCGAACCCGGGTAGATCGTGAACCCGATGGCCGAGCACCCCAGGCGCAGGGCGTCGTCGACCGAGCCGGTGAGCGCCGAGATGGGATCGCCGGGCTTCCACAGGCTGTCGTTGTTGTTGACCTTGAGGATCAGCGGGACGCGGCCGGCGTATTCGGCCGCCCCGGCCTCCAGGAACCCCAGCGGCGCGGCGTAGGCGTTGCAGCCCGCGTCGATGGCCAGCTGGAAGTGGTAGCGCGGGTCGTAGCCGGCCGGGTTCTTGGCGAACGACCGGGCAGGGCCGTGCTCGAAGCCCTGGTCCACCGGCAGGATCACCATCCGGCCGGTACCGCCGAGGCGGCCGTGGCTCAGGAGCCGATACAGGTTGGCCTGGGTGCCCGGACTGTCCGAGGCGTACCAGGATAGGATTTGACGGACGCGGTCGCTGCCGGACATGGGCTGCCTCCTAGGCGACCCCTCCCCCAGGGGCGCAGGCCGGTAGCTACCCGACGTCGGCGCGCGGCGTCAACGCCCCTTGAGGTACCGGGTGACCGCCTTGGAGTGCTCCGCGTACGTGCGGGAGAAGTGGTGGCCCCCGGTGCCGTCGCGCCGGGCCACGAAGTACAGCAGCTCAGCGTCGGCCTTGTCCGACGACGGGGCGAGGGCCGCTTGCATGCTGGCCCGCCCGGGGCTGCTGATCGGGGTCGGGGGCAGGCCGGGGATCACGTAGGTCGACCAGCGATTCGCTGGGTCCTTGCAGCGCTTGGGCGACGGGACCTCGGTGTAGGTGGCCTCCGCGTAGACACAGGTGGGGTCGGTCTCCAGGCGCATGCCCTTGGCCAGCCGGTTGTAGAAGACCCGGGCGATCCGGGGCCGCTCCTCCGCCAGCTGGGCCTCCTCCTCGACCAGGGAGGCCAGGGTGAGCACGCCCAGCTCGGCGAGCCCGCCCGCCTTCGGCCCCGGCTTGTCGCCGCCGATGGATCTCCAGACCTCGTTGAACTTGTTGGTCAGCGCTCGGATCACCCACTGCGGGGCCGCGCCCGGGTGGAAGAAGTAGGTGTCTGGGAACAGCCGCCCCTCGAACCCCGGCACCGCCTCGAGGAACTCCCCACGGCCACACACGCCGGCCGCCTCCATGAGGTCGGCCACCTGCCAGACGTTGGAACCCTCAGGAATGGTGACCTTGACGTCGCGGCGCGGGGCCTTGTTCACCAGGATATCGAGGAGGCCCCGCGGCGTCAGCGGTGGCTCGAGCTTGTGGCGGCCGGCCTTGATCTTCGAGGCGAGCCCCTTGTAGCGGGCGTACAGCGTGAACAGCTCGGGCCGCCGGATGATGCCGATGTAGTGCAGCTCGGCGGCGACGTCGCGAAAGGCCGCGCCGGGGGGGATGTGCAGGGTCGCCCGCCCCTGGAACTGAAGCGGGCTGTCGACCCAGCTCCGCACGGTCGTCCAGGTGGCGGCTGCGAGCCCGCCGATGAGCCCGAACACCAGCACGGCAAGGAGCACGCTGCGCCTCATGCGGACCGGGCCTCCAGCCAGGACTGCAGGATGAGCGCCGCCGAGACCATGTCGACCACCTGCCGCCTCCGATCGCGCCGCACGCCGCCTTCGATGAGCGCCCGTTCGGCCTGCGCGGTGCTGAACCGCTCATCCCAGGTGTCGATGGCGACGCCCTCGGGGAGCAGCGGCCGCAGGCGATCGACGAACTTCATCACCTTGCGGGCCTGCCGCCCGATCTCACCTCGATGATCGAGAGGGAGTCCGACCACCACGCGCTCGGCGTCCACCCGGCGCACCACGTCCGCCACCGCCACGGCGTCGTGGCCGAGCACCTCGCGTGGCTGGGCCGTGATCCCCAGGTCGTCCGAGACCGCCACCCCCACCCGGCGGTCCCCCACGTCCAAACCGACTATCCGTCGAACTCGGGGCCTCCCTGTGCGCCTCCCATGTCCCCGCCCTCGGGCGTCGGATCGTCATCGTTGATGCCGGGGCACTGATCCTCGATCACCTGGCACTCAGGGGTGAGGTTGTCCGCCCTGCCCTCCGGATCCTCGCCCTCCTGGCCCTCCTCGAGCAGCTCGGCGGCCTGCCGGCAGGTCTTGCCACCGAACGCCTCAGCCAGCGCCGCGTTGATGGCCGCGCCGGCGCCGACCATGGAGCCGATGCACAGCTCGGCCTGCTCCACGGTCGCCTCGCAGTCCTCGATCTTGTCGCGGGTGATGTCGCAGGGCTCCTCGGTGAAATCGAAGGGCTGGCCCATGCACTCGTCGTAGGCCGCCTGGCACTGCCCCCCGAACGCCTCGGCGAACACGCCGCCGAACAGGCAGCTGGCGTGCTGGAAGGCCTGCTGGTCCATGTCCTCGAAGATCTCCCGGCCGGCCGCTGCGGCCTTGTCGCACAGCGCCTCGATGTCGTCGTCGATCATGTCCTTGAGCTGCAGGGACTCGTCGACGCCGGAGTCGATCTCCACGACCTCGCCCGCTATGCCGCCGCCACCGCCCTGGGCCCCGCCACCGCCTCCGCCGCCCCCCTGGGCGCCGTTGCCGCCTCCCGCAGCGCCGCCCCCGCCGGCCGCCGCGCCGCCGCCCCCTCCGCTGCCACCGCCGCCCCCGCGCCGGGGGGGACTGCATGCCACCAACGCCACGACGGACACGCCGCAGACCAGCAAGAACACAACACGATTCATCGGATCCTCCGTCCGCACAGATACGCCCGGCAGCAGGCCTGGCGCAATACGGACGAGGGCGTGGCGTACTTCCTTCATGCTTGCCAACCACTAGGCGCTGACGTACCAACGCCACCCATGTCCCAGACCCCCTCCCTCGCCGCCATCGTCCTCGCAGCCGGCCAGGGGACGCGCATGCGCTCCGAGCTGCCCAAGGTGCTCCATCGGGTCGGGGGCCGACCCATCGTCCACTACCCGGTCCGGGCGGCGCTGGCCGTCGGCGCCTCGCCCGTGTCCGTCGTGGTCGGCGTGGGGCGCGAGGCCGTCGAGGAGGCGCTCACCCAGGCGCTGCCTGCTCCCGCGGGCGTGATCCGGTTCTCCGAGCAGCCCGAGCAGCGGGGCACCGCCGACGCGGTGAGGTGTGGCCTGCCCGCCCTCGACGACAGCGACGCCCAGACCGTGCTGATCCTCTGCGGCGACGTCCCGGGCCTGCCCGTGTCGACCTTGAAGGCGCTCGTCCAGGCCCGCGCGCAGGGGTCAGACCTCGCCATGCTCACGTTCGAGCCCGAAGATCCGGACGGCTACGGCCGCATCGTGCGGGACAAGAAGGGCCGCCCCACCGCCATCGTCGAGCACGCCGACGCCTCCAAGGCCCAGCGGGCCATCGGCGAGTGCAACGCGGGCATCTACGCCGTGGATCGCACGCTGCTCACGGACGGCCTGGCGAAGATCGACTCGGACAACGCCCAGGGCGAGTTCTACCTGACCGACCTGGTGGCGCTGTCCACCGCCGCGGTCGGGATCGTCGTGCCCGAGTCCGACGTGCGCGGGGTCAACGACCGGGTCGACCTGGCCGACGCAAACGCCGACTACCGCCGGCGCCGCAACCACTCGCTGATGCTCGACGGGGTCACCCTCATCGACCCCGCCACCACCTATGTCGACGACCTGGCGGAGATCGAGCCGGACGCCGTCCTGCATCCGGGCGTGGTCATCGGCGGCGTCAGCCGCGTCGGCTCGGGCAGCAACGTGTACGCCTATTCGGTGCTCGAGGACGCCATCGTCGGCCACAACTGCAACGTGGGGCCGTTCGCGCGGCTGCGCCCCGGCACGGTGCTGGGCGACGGCAGCAAGGTCGGCAACTTCGTCGAGACCAAGAAGACGACCCTGGGCGAAGGCGCCAAGGCCAACCACCTGACCTACCTCGGCGACTGCACGGTCGGCGCGGGCGCCAACATCGGCGCGGGCACGATCACCTGCAACTACGACGGGGATCGCAAGAACGCCACGAGCATCGGCGCCGGGGCGTTCATCGGCAGCGACACCCAGCTGGTGGCGCCCGTGAGCGTCGGCGACGGCGCCTACGTCGGAGCGGGGTCCACGGTGATCAGGGATGTCCCGGCCGACGCTTTGGCGTTGTCCCGGGTGGATCAGAGGAACATCGAAGGCTGGGCCGGGCGTCGTCGCAGGACCCGCAGCCAGGCCATCAAGCGGCGGTAGCGCCGCCCAAGCGTCAGGAGAGCGTCATGTGCGGAGTGGTCGGCTACGTGGGGGATCGTCAGGTCGTTCCGATCCTCGTCGAGGGGCTCCGGCGCCTCGAATACCGTGGATATGACTCGGCCGGCGTGGCCATCGAGGCCTCGCCCAGCCCGCGCGTCGTGCGGGCCCGGGGCAAGCTGTCCGAGCTCGAGGCCAAGCTCAAGACCGAGCCCGCGCCTGGCACGGTCGGCATCGGCCACACCCGCTGGGCGACCCACGGCAAGCCGACCGACGAGAACGCCCACCCACACACAGCGGGCACGGTGTCGCTGGTCCACAACGGCATCATCGAAAACCACATGCAGCTGCGGACCGAGCTCGAGGCCGCGGGCCGACGGATGCAGTCCGAGACCGACACGGAGATCGTCGCCCACCTGGTGGACGTCGAGGTGCAGGCGGGCAAGAAGCTGCCCGAGGCGGTGCGCGCAGCGCTCAAACGCGTCGAGGGCGCCTATGCGATCGCCTGCCTCGACAGCTCAGACCCGGGCGTCATCGTGGGTGCCAAGGTGGCGTCGCCCATGGTCGTGGGCCTCGGCGACGGCGAACAGTTCCTGGCCAGCGACATCCCGGCCATCCTCGAGCACACCCGCGAGGTCGTGTTCATCGAGGACGGCGAGATGGCCACGCTCACCCGGGACGGCGTGGTGCTCGAGACCCTCGACGGCGAGCCCGTCGAGCGGCCGTCCAAGACCGTGCCCTGGAACCTGCAGGAGGCCGAAAAGGGCGGCTACAAGCACTTCATGCTCAAGGAGATCCACGAGCAGTCCCGCGCCGTGTCGGACACGCTGGCCGGGCGCTACTCGCTGGAGCGGGCCCGGGTGTTCCTCGACGAGGTCACCATCACGCCCGAGGAGGCCGCCAAGATCAGCCGGATCTACGTGCTCGCCTGCGGCACGTCGTGGCACGCCGGGCTCATCGGCCGGCTGCTCATCGAGCAGTTCGCACGCATCCCCACCGAGGTCGATCTGGCCCACGAGTTCCGCTATCGGGACCCCATCGTCGACGAGACCACGCTGGTCGTGGGCATCTCGCAGTCCGGCGAGACGGCCGACACCCTGGCCTCGCTCAAGGAGGCCAAGCGCCGCGGGGCCCGGGTGGTGTCGATCGTCAACGTGATGGACGCGTCCATCGCCCGCATGAGCGACGACGTCGTGTACACCCACGCGGGCATCGAGATCGGCGTGGCCTCGACCAAGGCGTTCACCAGCCAGCTGGCCGCCCTGTCCCTGCTCGCCGTGCACCTGGGCCACCAGGTCGGCGCGCTCGACGAGGACGCCGCCCGTGAGCGGCTGACCGCCCTGGCCGCGGTACCGGCGCTCATGCAGAAGGTCATCGAGGCCACCGACGAGCAGACCCTGGCCCTGGCCAACAAGTACCTCAAGGCCAAGAACCTCCTGTTCCTGGGCCGTGGCATGAACTTCCCCATCGCCCTCGAGGGCGCCCTGAAGCTCAAGGAGATCAGCTACATCCACGCCGAGGGCTACGCCGCCGGCGAGATGAAGCACGGGCCGATCGCCCTGATCGACGAGACGATGCCCGTCGTCGTGGTCGCCACCCAGGGCTCCCACTACGACAAGATCATGGGCAACCTGAAGGAGGCCAAGGCTCGGGACGGGCGGATCATTGCGATCGGCACCGAGGGCGACGATCGCATCGCGGAGATCGCGGACGACGTGATCCTCATCCCGGACGTCGACAACGCCTTCCAGCCCCTGCTCACCGTGCTTCCGCTGCAGCTGTTCGCCTACCACGTCGCCAACCTGCTCGGCACAGACGTGGACCAGCCGCGCAACCTCGCCAAGTCCGTGACTGTCGAATAGGCGCCCTCATTCATCTGGGCTGTGGACGCGCCCCTGTCGGCGCTGCTAATCATCTACGGGGTCCCGCTGACAGCAAGAGAAAACCTGTGAACAACATCACGCGCCCGATCCGTCTCGTAGCCATCCTCCTCCTGGCAGCGCCCCTTGGGTGCAGCGAGGAGGCCCCGCCCTCGGGCGAGGGGGGAGACGAGGGGGGCGAGGACGACGACCTGTGCGAGCGGTTCCCCGATCACCCCACGTGTGTCGGGGGCGAGGGTGAAGGTGAGGACGGCGACGGCGATCCGGATGGCGGTGACGACGTCTCCGGCGAGGGCGAGGCCGGGAACGGGGACGGCGGCGACGGTGGGGACGGAGGCGACGGGACCGGCGAAGGCGAAGGCGAGGGGGTCGATCCCGGGGACTGCAGCGACGGCGCAGAGCTGACCGTCGCAGGCAGCTTCCTGGAGACCGGCGACTCCCAGGCCATCTTCCAGAACGTGGTGGTCAACGGGCACCACGCCATCGGCACGGGCTGCCTGGGGTGGATCGAGATCAAGGCGAGCAGCGGGGCGTGCCTGCTGACCGTGATCTGGCCCGGGGGCGACGTGCCCAACGCGGGTGAGTCCTACGGTCCCAAGGACGTCGCCGTCACCTACGACGCAGGCGCCGGCTGCCCCGGCGCGCTGGCGGACGAAGGCGACGTCTGGTTCGGCGGCAACGCACTGACCGTCCGGGTGACCAAGTGGGACGCCCCGGAGATCGTGGCGATCGGCGCCGAGTCCTGCATCGCGGGCCTGGACATCGAGGTGGAGCTCACGGGCGCGCTGTCCGGCCCGCTGGGAGCGACGCTGGACATCGGCGAGTCCAAGCTCCTGGTGTCGGGCGACGCCATCTCCGAGGAGGCCGCCCTCGCGCTCGAGTGCGGCGCCGACGTCTGCGACGGCGACGACGCCTGCGCAGCGGGCCAGTGGTGCGACGCCGAGGACGAGAACAGCGCCGCCGTCTGCATGGAGGGCTGCCGGCTGGGCGACGACGCCGAGTGTCCGGTCGGCGAGTACTGCGCCGACGATCGCACCTGCCAGGTGGGCTGCAACGTCGACGACGACTGCGCTGGCGGCACCAACTGCGACCTTGAGACCAACCGGTGTGTCGGCGAGGGCTGCGACGCCGACGGCGACTGCGGACCGCGCCAGGCCTGGCCCGAGTCGCTGTACTGCAACCTCGACGTCGAGCCCTCCCGCTGCGAGCAGGGCTGCCGAGACGTCGAGGACTGCCCGG
>PVBE011475430.1_pt1 | contig 34771 bp, 33 predicted proteins | sample 1631181 | NCBI WGS metagenome assembly PVBE01 (sample SAMN08397723, study PRJNA350692) | Marine metagenome, whole genome shotgun sequencing project. | isolation source: water | place: Pacific Ocean | collected 2012-04
CATTGGCAGGTTACAACACGATGCCAGAAAAAGAAGGGGATGACATGTTGTGGGGTCCTGGAATTCGTATTGAACTACCTCCAACTGAAGGCGATGTACAGCAAATGTTATTACATATCATTGAAGATGAAATTGCATGGTTTCCAATCGTCAGGCTTGCTAGGCAGTTCAATTGGAGTGTGACAGACATTGAAACTGGGAGAGAGTTACAACCATAACTACACTCATCGCTTCATTGCACTCAATGCCATAAAAACTTCGTCAACGGGTGCATCAAAACGTTTTGGCCCGTGATTAAAACAAACCGTTGTGACACCTTGTGCTGCGAGTGCGGCAATGTACATCGACGCTGCATTTGTTGGCAACCCTACAACACGCAATTCGGAATCATCTTCTACTATTGCTTGTGCAGCAACAAGTGCGCGACCACTATCGGTAAACACCATCGCAAGAGGCTCGTCTTCTTCAAATACAACCCAAGGAACTGAAGCGTTTCGTCTGCCACACTGCACAAAAAAGAGAGTGTCCATTGCAGCAAGTTCATTCCATACAAGTTGGCGCGTTTGCGCTGTTTGTCTGTTTTTAAATGTTTCAACAAGTTGATCTAGTGTTCTTTGTTCTATTCTGACCATGGTGTGGCACTCCAGCCTAGTTGGTGTCATCCTGACGTTCTAAAACAGTGTTTTCCTGCAGTTGAAACTCTGGGATTGGGGGGAATGTTGTTTCGCAGCCCAATGCCAGAGTTTCTACATGCAGGAGAAAGTCTGTACACCTATACAACTCATACGAAGCAAAAGTCTTTCAAGTTCTCGGACGATATTTCTATTTTTAGATCGTGGGCAACCGCTTGTACTTTTTGTAAATCGATGGCACGCAAGCAGTAAGGGCCGTTGTGTACGGGTGGGTTGGCTTCTCAAGAACTGTAGAAGTTTTGCCTCTCTCGACAATTTTTCCTGACCGCATCACACAGACATGTTTTGCAATGGATGGAACAAGGCAGAGATCATGCGTAATAAAAATGATCGCCATATTTCGGTTTCGTTGAAGTTGATTGAGAAGCTCAATGATTTGCAAAGAAGTTGATGCATCAAGTGCGGTTGTTGGTTCATCAGCTATCAATAGGTCGGGTGTACATGCAAGTGCTATTGCAATCACGACACGTTGTCGCATTCCTCCAGAAAATTCATGAGGATACGACTTAAAGCGCTCTTTTGGAATGCCTACTTCTTCTAGTGCCAACAATGTCTTTTGTTTTGCTTCTTGACGTGTCAGGTTTTCATGCGCCAAAAGTGTTTCCATTATTTGTTCACCTATTGAAAACACTGGGTTTAGTGAAGTCATTGGTTCTTGAAAAACTATCGCGATTTTTTTACCACGCAGTTGTTGCATTTGTGCGCGGTTCAGCGTGCAAATATTATATTCCTCAAACAATATTTCTCCTGAAACACGTGCGTTATTAGGAAGAAGTCCAAGAATCGAGAGAGCAGTAACGCTTTTGCCAGATCCAGATTCTCCAACTATTGCTAATGAACCACCTTGTTCAATTGAAAAATCAATCCCATCCACAGCAATCTGATTTCCAAATGTGATCCGTAGATTTTTAACATCAAGCATGTTTGGGATCAACTTTATATCGCAAATGCTGGCCAGCATAATTGATCACAACAAGTGTCATAGCAATCATTAGACAAGGCCAAAGCAACAACCACCAACGTGATTGCACCGTGTTCAGTTGGCTCAAACCATCTGCAGCTAAATTGCCCCAACTTGGAAGTGGTTCTCTAATTCCAATACCTAGGAAACTTAAAAATGCTTCTGACAAGATTGCTGTTGGAACGGTCAATGTTGCATAGACAATAATTGTTCCAAGTATTGAGGGCAATATGTGGTGTGTAAACAGGCGAACACGTCCCACACCAATTGTTTTTGCCGCGTCAATTGATGGGCGTGAACGCAAGCTTAATACTTGTCCTCGTATGACCCGTGAAACTGTCAACCAACTCACCGCTCCAATTGCCACAAGAAGTGCAACGATATTAATCAATTCCCGAAGCGGAGGCGATGTAACCATCCCCTGTTCAACGAGTCCACCCACCGCAACAGTGATAAGCACAACTAGCATGATTGCAGGTAGTCCATAAAGAACATCCACAACACGCATCATGACAGCATCTGTTCTTCCACCACGTATTCCAGCAATAGTGCCCCATAAAGTTCCCAACACCACAGCGAGTGTCGCTGCGGCGGCTCCAACTGCTACGCTAATTGCACCTCCTACAATACATCTTGCAAACAAATCTCGTCCAAGTTGATCTGTTCCAAAGATCGAAAACTGTTCATCCTCAGTTTGTATAACCCAACTTGGGGGCTGGAGCGCTATGGTCACGTTTGTCCGTTCAAACCGCCTCCCAGTACCATCGTCTGACAAAGACCAAAACAGGCCAGCAAACGCCAACACGAGGAAGCTCGCACAAACTGTATATGCGAATTTGTGTCTTGCGAACCACTTTCCAAACATCAATGCATCATATACCCGAGAACCCTGCGATGCCCAAAAAGAAGACACTCGCCTTCTATGAGGTATTTCATAAAGAAAGTACCTACGGGGTAGTTTTTACTTTTTTCGTGTCTGGATCACCTAGTAGTTTGTCTAGTTGTTCTTCGACGACCTCGTCGAATCGCTCGCTGGTGTCAGCAATCCGTTTTCGCAGTGCTTCGATATGTTGTTCAAGTCGATTGATGCTCAATGTTTGAACGCGAATATTTAACGCAATTTTTGCACGAACCAAACCTCGGAGAGTTGCCATTTGTGCCTGAGAGACCTCTTCATCAACACCAAGTTCTCGAATTGATCTTGTCACTTGATTAATTTCAGCATCAAGTTTTAACTCGTTCAGTTTTACTTCAAAGAGGTCTGGATCTGACTCCCGAGTATGTACAAGTGATGCTAGCCTGCGACCTTGACGTCGAACTGTTTTTCGAAATGCTTCTGGGTCATCATGACACATTTTATCAAGCTGTTCTGCAAGTTCTGGATCCAATTCTTTCGCAATTTCCATGACGCGTTCGACCACTTGCTGTGGCATTTCTTCCATCATTTCTCGATCACCACGCGGACCGCGTTTCATTGGAACCATTCCCGGATGATCTGGACGGCGCCCTCGACTTTCATCCATTTCGTGTGCTGCTGGCTGTGTCAAACAAAGTGGAGCAAAACATGTAAGTTCAGAACACCCCTGCTCTGGCGCAACAAAACCCAAGGAAAACAGCGTAATAATCATTGATGAGCCAAGTACGATTGCATGTTGCATCTGTATCATTCCCTTACTCGGTCAGTAAACCGTACTGCCACAATTCTAAATCTTGTCGAAGCCCATTTAATTCAGATGATAACTCTGCATAATTAAGTTCACGGGCATCGGCAAGGTATGCATAATCACCAAGGTTTAAATCATCAAGTAAATATGCTTCTTCTTCGGCGCTTAACAATTGACTTTCTTGTATCGCAACTTTGGTTACAACGCGAGGTGTTGAATGAACGTCCATTCGTATCGCAACAAGGACTGCAAAAACAACGCACGCTGCAAAAGCAAGGCGTTGCACCTTGACTGGAAAACCAACGCGACCAATAACAGGTGATTTATCTTGTAGTTCATGGAGCGACGCTGCCATGACTCGGTCTTCAAGCCCAACTGGAATTTGTACGTTTGTTGCTTCGATGAGAGCGGTGTGGAATTCAGGGGCCGCTAACATTGGCGCTGAGGCAGCCATCACACGATCAGCTAGTCCCGAGGGCGGATCCACGTGTGTTGCTTCGTCAAGTAAGGCAGAAGTCTTCTGGTCTAACATTGGAGCCGAGGTGGCCATCACGCGTTCAGCAAGACCTTCGGGAGCATGTGTGTCAGAAAGCATCTTGGAAAGAGCATCTTCCATCTTTTGCTCTTGGGAGTCGAATTGTCGGTTCTCGTTTTTCATATCACGTATAGGGTGAACGCCCCACCTATGAGGTCGATTGCCCCTTCACAGCATCATTTTCTTCTTTGCTAGCACAATCCATAAAGGTTCTCAATTTTGCCAAAGCTCTATGTTGGCGGGCCAAAACCGTGCCCAGTGGCTCTCCAAGGACGTCGGCGATCTGCTTGTAACTCAGGCCGGCAGAGTGCCGCATGTGGATAATGTCCTGATCTGCACTTGAGAGCTGCCTTATAGCCTCTCTAAGGCGAGCAATTTGGTTCTGTGTTTCATCTGCTTCTGCGAGATCTGGGTCGCTCACACCGCTTGCTAGCACGCCGATCATCTCATTTTCCATTGGAACAGCATGTCTTTTTCGACGCCGCATCTCGTCCCTGAGGCGATTTACGGCTATTTGAAAGAGCCAAGAGACAAATTTTCCTGATTCTGTGTAATCAGCAAGTTTCGCAGCAACGGTACAGAACGTAGATTGCGTGATTTCTTCGGCAAGTTCATCATCACCACATTTTGACTTCAAAAGTGCAAAAACACGGTAAGAATATGCATCAACGATTTTTCTCCACGCAGATTCATCGCCCTTGGATGCTGCTGCAAGCGTATCGTAAAGTTCTTGTTTTTCGAGTGAAATTGACATAAATGAGAAGCGACGTATTGGGAAACGATTGAGAACTTATCAGATTGCTCGGTTTTTTGTGATGCCCTTCTCTATGAACATCTCTACAATTCGCCACTTGATGGACTCAATCACCACATTTGCCCAAAATTGGTATCCAATTTCGCTCATTGCTGGCGTTCTCCTTCTCATTCTAGGAGGAAATTTACTCGTTGAGGGTGGTGTCGCAATCGCCAAGCAACTTGGCGTTAGTACCCTTGTGATTGGTCTTACCATTGTCGCATTCAGCACAAGTTCGCCCGAGTTAGCTCTTAACGCCGTTGCATCATGGAATGGACATGGAGACTTGTGTTTTGGAAATATCATTGGATCAAACATTGCAAACATTGGTTTGGTTCTCGGGATAGGTGCCTTGATTTGTAAATTGCCTGTCACTGGGCAAATTATCAAATGGGAATTCCCTTGGCTCGTCGCCGTCACTTTCATTGTATTTTTGTTCGCTCTATTTGCTTCTTTCGCTTGGATGCCAACTTCGTGGCAAAGTTTAGGATTGCCATGGGCCATTCTTCTACTGGTGTTGTTTTGTTTTTCAATGTGGAAATGGTTTCAACTTGGGAGAGGAGAATCGGAAGTTGCAAAACAAAGCGATGATGTCACACCAGACCCTCAGTGTTCAAAAACTGCAGCGTGGGTCATGTTGATTGGCGGGTTAATTCTCCTAGGCGTTGGGGGAAAGGCGACTGAAATAGGTGCTGTTTCATTGGCTACCAAAATTGGCATAAGCCAAATTGTCATTGGTGGTACTGTTGTTGCGATCGCAACAAGTTTGCCAGAAGTTGTCACGACAATTATCGCAGCGAGAAAAAACCATCCTGACCTTGCTGTTGGAAATGTCGTTGGTTCTAACTTATTTAACGTGTTGTTTGTCCTCCCAATTACAATGCTCATTACTCCAGTTGCAATTCCAAGTGGACCGGATCCGTGGATATACCTTGGAGCAATGTTGATATTCACACTTCTTGCTTGGATAATGACGAGAGATGAACGTGTAAAAACAAGAGAAGGTGGACTTCTCCTTACTCTCTACGTATGTTTCCTCATTGGTATCGCGATCTGGAAATCTATAGGTTAAATCGTTAAGTCACTAAAGTCGTCGTCGGCAAATGGGTCTTTAGAAGAACCTTGTGGGACAACGGCAGCAAAACCACCATCTCCTCCTGGCGGCGTCGCATCTGACCGATCGTAAAATCTTGTACAACTTGCCTCCCACGTCAACTTAATTGTTCCAGTTGGTCCATTTCGTTGTTTTGCAACAATCAATTCTGCAAGCGAATGTTTGTCTTCATTCTCTGCCATCCAATCTTGGTCGTTCATGTGGTAGTACGACTCGCGATGTAACATCGTGACAACATCAGCGTCTTGTTCGATCGATCCAGATTCACGAAGGTCACTCATCCTAGGCCGGTGCCCCTCACGTTGTTCCGCAGCTCGGTTTAGCTGGCTTAAGCAAATCACTGGAACGTTCAGTTCCCTAGCTAGCGCTTTAATACCACGACTAATTTCACTGACTTCTTGTTGGCGAGACTCTGCACGCTTGCCACTGGTCATCAATTGCATGTAGTCAATAACAACTGCACCAATATCGTGTGATTGTTTTAATCTTCGAGCCTTTGCACGCAACTGCATGATCGAAAGCCCGGGTGTATCGTCAATGTAAAAAGGTGATTGCATCAATTCGTCACATGCGCGAATAATTGCTTGCATGTCACTTTCACTCAACATGTTTCGGCGAAGTTTGTGACCCGAAACTGCAGCTCTTGAACTCAGCAAACGCTGTACTAATTGTTGACGGCTCATTTCCAAACTAAACATTCCAACGGGAGTTCCTGCCATCACCATATTTTCAGCAATATTCAGGGCAAGTGCAGTCTTACCCATTGAAGGACGGGCAGCCACGATAATCATTTCGCCGGGCTGTAATCCACTGGTAATTTCATCAAGGTCGGTATAGCCCGAAGCAACTCCGGTGATGACACGGCCATCGTTCTTTTCAATTTGTTCAATTGCCTCGTTGAGCAACTGCTCAAGTGACTCTGCGTGCCGTTGCTCTGATTGCTGGGCAATACTAAAAATTCGGCTTTCGGCGGAATTCAGAACTTCTTGTGGTTCGTCCGGCATTGAATATGCATCTTGCAAAATACTCCCCGCCGCTGCGATAAGTTGCCGGATGACTGATTTTTCCTTCACGAGGCGTGCGTAATGCGTAGCGCTCGCTGCACTCGGAACAGCGTTTGCAACCTCGAGAAGGTATTCGACCCCACCCACAGCTTCAAGAATGCCTCGATCAGCAGCTAATTGCTGCAATTGCACGAGATCAACAGTGGAAAACTTGTTGTACAACTCCACCATGACATCGAAAATGAGGCCATTGGCCTTATTGAAAAAATCATTTGCCCCGTTAATCACTAGTTGTACATCGTTCAAGACTGAAGGGTCAATGAGTACAGACCCAAGCAAACTTGCTTCAGCTTCTACGGCGTTGGGCTGCCTGCCATCGAGCAACTGCCCGATCGCTTCGGTCTTAGCCCTTGGGGCATGTGACTCTTTTGTTTTGTATTGATCGCCCATCCTTGAGCACCTTACATTGGGTTTTCATTGTGTGGATACAAACGACAGATCATCCACATATTAAGCACATCGGTTGAGAATCCGATCACCCCCACAAAAGAAATATGTGTCTTACACCGAGGCAACTTGTGGTGCGGAAGGAGTGACGGTCTCGACAACTGGCATATCAGTTAAGTCGCGAGGAAAGTCGACAGCAGATTTCATTATTTTTCCCGGTTTAAATTTCACCGTACGCCTCGCAGGTACTGGAACGCGTTCGAGTGTCTTTGGGTTTTGTGCCATTCTCGGCGCACGTTCATTCAATTCAAAAACTCCAAAATTGCGAAACTCCAAACGATTTCCCTCGCTTAATTCCTTGATTACATCATCCAAGAATGTTTGCACTATGAGACGAACATCATTTCTTTTAAATCTTGTTTCGTCTGCAATTCTATCGATTAAATCTTTTTTTGTCGTCGCTGTATTTGAAGTGGTCATGCTCCGCAACCTCTGCTTTCTTTGATTCAATTTTCTGCGAGAAGGTCTGCAATTCCGCTGCAAATTGTCTCTATCCTTTGGAAGCATTCAGAAGAAATGGAACGACACTCAGCGCGGTATGATTAGCACGCACTGCGAGTTGTTTCATTTCTTCTTTGGATCGGCAAGGCTCCCTAAGCTTCTCTCTACAAGTCTCTACACACGCTGGCTCTCAACCCAAACGTAAATGTACTACCGAGTACATCTAACTTAGTATGGTAATAAAGTTCCTATTCGTCAAGACCTTTTTTTCAAACTTGGGGAGTTCGTGCAAATTATTTCGTTAATGTCAAAATTCTGGGCAAGGCTCATTTGTTACAAATCTGAGGTATCTAGTGAAAAAATGAAATAAAAAGTCCATTTAAAGGTCAAAAACATCGCTTCTCGATAGTTTTATTTGGATTGCTTGCAAAGTGCGGGTATTATCCCCGCCCCGACCTGATGGTCGATATCTGGAATACCTCTATGAATATGATCATTTGCGGCGCCACGGAAACGGGCGCTCACGCAGCAGAAATTTTTGCATCAAAAGGTTTCAACGTTACCGTCGTTGATACCGAACTTGCTGCGCTCGAAGCTCTTGGTGAAACGCTCGACATCGCTACCCTGACGGGGCAGCCCGCTGCTGCGAGTGTATTAAAACAAGCTGGTGCAGAAGATGCTGACGCTGTGATAGCAGCGACTGATATAGATGAAGTGAACTTGCTTTGCGCATCAACAGCTTCATACTTAGGTGCCGATCGCACATTTGCCACTGTCACGCACAGTACATATTTATATCGAGAAACCCTTGACTATTCACAGATCTTTTCAGTTGACAGTTTGATCTGCCCAGCATTTACAACCGCACAAGCGATTGCCTCAAGATTGCGAAACCCTGCTGCTATTACTGTTGAGCAACTTGCCGGTCACACAATAGAAGTGCAGCTCTTTGAAGCAAGCCGAGGCGCTTCTGGTTTGGGCCGTAGACTTGCAGATGTCGAACTTCCCATTGGTGCGAGGCTCGCGGCAATTACTCGCGGTGATGACACATATTTGCCTAGTGGAGTGAGTACTGTCGATGAGGGTGACCAAGTTCTGCTCGTTGCAAATTCCGATGTATTTCATGAAGCCAGAAGATTGTTCAGATCAAAAGATGCTGGGCGTAGAAACGTTGTCATTATGGGCGGTTCCCCTATCGCGGTTTGGTTATGCAGAGCATTAAAAAACCGTGGATTCACAATACGTCTCTTTGAAACAGACCGAAGGCGAGCAGAAGAACTTGCAGAGAAATTGTCATGGGTCACAGTATTACAGTCTGATCCAACCGATCCTAGCGTCTTTACAGATGAACACATCGAACACGCAGATGCCTTTGTTGCCCTCACAAAGGATGAACACAATATTTTAAGTTGCGCTTGGGCCGCAAGTTTAGGCGTTGCGCAAACTTATCCTGTCGTCAAACGAACTGATTACGGCCCGTTTATTGAGGCAATGGGTATTACCAAAACATTTAATCCACAAGATCTCGCCATTCAAGAAATTGAGAAACGATTTAGCCGGCAACGACTAACACGAATTGCGGAACTTGCTAGCGGTGCATTGACTATTTTTCGTATACGTGTGGGACGTGGTGCAGAGGTCATTGGCAAACCACTTTCCGCACTCGACCTCATGCCTGATTGCATGATCGTTGTGCTTGAACATGATGAACTCACTGGTGTTGTCCCATCAGCAAGTGAAGTATTACATGAAAATGATGTTGTATTTGCAGTTGTTCGTCAAGGATTTGAACAGGAACTTCGCAAACTTTTTGCAGTGAAGTAATGGTATGAATTACCGCCTTATTCTTAGACAACTCGGCTTGCTTGTTCTTGTTCTCAGTGGATTGTTGTTACTCATCTGGGGCTGGTCTGCAATTGAATTTGAATTCGTAGAAGATCGCTCACTCTCAACACATATTCCAATTCTTCTATCTGCTGCATTTGGCATTGCAATCGCTGGTATTTTTCTCGTCGTGGGGAAGAAGCCAAAAGATGAACAGGGCACAGGGTCTATGGGCCGGCGCGAAGCATTACTTCTGGTTTCAACAAGTTGGTTTGTTGGCGCGATCGTTTCGGCTGCACCTTTTTTGCTTTGGGCAAGAATGGATGCTGAAAAAGATCACCCATTTCAATCTGTAATCAATTGTTTTTTTGAAGCAATGAGTGGACTTACTACTACCGGTGCAACAATTGTGACAGATATTTCAACGCTTCCCGCCCCTCTTCTTTTGTGGCGGTCACTGATTCAATGGCTCGGGGGGCTAGGTATTGTTGTTTTGTTTGTTGCTGTATTACCTAGCCTTGGTGTTGGAGCAAAAAAATTATTTCGAGTTGAAGCACCCGGCCCCGACCCAGAAGGCGTGAGACCACACATTCGTGAAACTGCTCGAGTATTGTGGATGATTTACGTTGGCATGACAATTGTTGAAATCATCGCATATCGAATTGCGGGCATGCAATGGTTCGATGCAACGTGCCACTCATTTACAACCCTCGCAACTGGTGGGTTTAGTACTCAAAATGCGAGTCTTGGATATTACAACTCAAGATGGATCGATATCATTACCATTATATTCATGGTGATTGCTGGTGCAAACTTTGGTTTGTATTACGCTGCTTTTAGGGGGAAACTAAAAAATATTTGGTCAGACCCAGAATTTCGTTTTTATATTGTTCTTCTTACTGGCGGCTCGGCTATTGTTATTTTTTCCCTACTAGGTAGCGGGCAACCCCTTGTGTCTACAACAGGCGCTGTTGAATCAAGTTCAGTTGGAAACACGATTACACAAAGTGTCTTCACAGTTGTTTCACAACAATCCACAACGGGCTTCTGTACAACTGATTTTGATACGTGGCCATTTGTTGCAAAAGCAGTTCTTATCATGTTGATGTTTGTTGGTGGTTGCGCGGGATCCACCGGTGGTGGCATTAAGGTCATTCGTATCTGGGTAGCGTTCAAAGTCATGCTCAGTGAGTTAGAACGTGCGTTTAGACCTAACGTAGTTCGTCCATTAAAAGTAGGAAAAGCCGCGATAGATCCCGAGTTAAAACTTGCAACAATCGCTTATGTTCTTGGCGTTGTTGTTCTTTTTACAGTAGGAGCGGGAGCATTAATGGTATTAGAATCAGGAAATCCAGAGTGTGATTTTACTACTGCTGCATCTGCGTCAGTTGCAACAATTTGTACGGTTGGTCCGGGATTAGCTAAAGTTGGGGCAACACAAAATTACGAATGGTTTAGCGATGCATCTAAGTTATTACTCTGTGTTCTTATGGCAATTGGTCGGCTAGAAGTCTTCGCTGTACTCGTATTACTGACGCCGCGTTTCTGGCGATCGTCGTGATCAAAAAAAAAGTTGCAAAATATTTTGTGGTTGGTGCAATACTTATCTTCGTGTGCCCATTTGTGCTTCAATATGTTTTTCAAATTCGACCAAAATACATTCTTCAATCCATAGGGATACGTTACATTTTTGATGAATATTGGTTTTGGTTGCCAAGTACCCTCCTACTTATTGCATTCACGCTTCAGTTTCCCTTCAAAGAAGAAGAGGCGTGGCACTGTGAATGTGGATATGACCTCTCCTATTCAAATCAAAAATCGAAAAAGTGCCCCGAGTGCGGCAAAGAATCACAATTAGAGTGGTCAACAGAGCCAGGAACGTTTGCAAGAAAAACCACACAACGCCTCGTTTGGGCAATTTTTTTATTGCTCGGTTCTCTATTCATGTTCGGAATAGGTCTCTTGAAAAGTTTTTAATTCTTGGGCGAGTTGTTAATTCACATTGGCTTGTCTTCGATCGTGATATCGTAGATTTCAAGCAGTTTGTCTTTGTTAAAAATCATTTCTTCTCGGCTTGTACCAACGACTTCATATCGTGGAGTCAATTCGATTGCATCGCATGGGCATGCTTCTTCACACATGCCGCAAAAGATACAGCGAAGTTCATCAATTTCAAATGAGAGTGGATGCTTTTCACGATCATCCCATGGTGCTGGTTCAGCCACGATTGTGATGCAGTTTGCGGGGCAAGCTGTTGAACACATAAAACAAGCAACACATCGTTCACGCCCCTGCTCATCTCGGTTAAGGCGATGCACCCCTCGGAATGTCGATCGCTCTTGACCGCCTTCGATCACGGAGCGATCATCTCGTTTTTCTTCAGGATATTGCACGACCCAAATATTTTTCTTGTTTTTTCCATCACGGCCGACATTGCCAAGGCAGTGCCTAAGTGTAGTTCCTAGCCCTCTGAGCACGGCTGGGACAAAAAAGTAATCCGAAGATTTCATCGGGCTTGGGGTGACATCAATAATGTGGGAATCGCGTTGAACCATAGACTCACAATTATAGTGACCCTTGATCAACTTGACCGCGGGGCTACTTAACCACAGGTCGCGTACAATCCTCAGATGCCCAAAACACAATCAAACCGGCTCTGGAAACTCTCCGCGATGGGGTTTACTTTTGTCTCGATGATCATTGCAGGTGGTCTCATCGGTTGGGGAGTATCGTGGCTTTTTGGCCAAACCCAACACGAGCGAACATTCATTGTCACAGGCGCAGTCGTTGGAATAGTTGTGGGCATGGTCGACTTCATCCGAGATGCCCTGAAAGCCATCAAGAGCCTTGACCAATGAAAATTCAAGAAATTTCTCTTTCTTTTCGCAAATTAGCAGCAGCGCAGTGCATCGCCACATCGCTCGCTACCGTACTTTGGGTCGTTGGATCACTTATTTTGGGGTTCGATGGAAAAATTGCTGGCACTGGAGCTGTTGAATCAGCCCTTGTTCTCATTGTTTCCCTTGTCATTTTGGCAATCTTCTCTCCAAACAAATTACGACCGGTCGCAACCTTGCCAACACTCTGGTCTGCAACGTCATTTATACGGTTCTTAGCAGCACTTGGGGCGTCTACTTTGCTATACTACGCGGCTCAATTTGGGCTTCGCCCATTGTTATTTTCGTTCCTTTTAAATGCTATTTTTCTTCTTGTGGCAGAAACCAAAGTCCTCGCCACAATACTGACAAAAACAGCCACTTCGGCTAACTAACAAGAGCATGCATGTTCACTTTTATTGCTAGTAACAACCCGATTCACCACATTCTCGATAAACCAATATCGGGAGTAGAGCACATCACACTACTTGGTAAACCCGTGTTCACAACGCACATGGCATCACTCCTGCTTGCTGCTATTGTTACATTTGTTGTTTTAAAAATTGCCGCAAAACGAATCGCAATCGGGCACGAGTCTGAAGGGACAAGTAGATATCTCACAAACGGGCGGATTCCACAAATTATTGAAGTAGTCACGCTATATCTTCGTGACAATGTAATTCAACCGGTGCTTGGGCACGAAACCAAAAAGTTTTTGCCGTTCTTGTTATCAATTTTTTACTTTATTCTTACGTGCAACATACTTGGCATGATTCCATTTGCTGACGTTCAAGTTGTTGTCGGTAAGGTTGGCTTTGGCCAAGAAGCTGATTGGGCTGTCTTTGGTGGAACTGCAACAAGTAACCTTGCTGTCACTGCGGGTCTTGCAATTGTCTCGTTTTTCGTGATCCAAATGCACGCATTCAAATCACTTGGTATTGGTGGTTGGGCACATCACCTTACTGGTGGCGCTCCACTTTACCTATTGCCAATCATGCTTCCAATTGAGTTTATGGGTATGTTCATCAAGCCCGGCGCACTCGCAATTCGTTTGTTTGCGAACATGGTTGCGGGACACACCATGCTTGCCGTACTCACAATGTTTGGCATGATGGCATATGAGGGAACACAAAATTGGCTCCTCACAGGATCCATAGAAGCAATCTCCACGATTGCGGCCGTCTGTATTAGTTTCCTAGAATTGTTCGTCGCTTTCTTACAATCGTTTATCTTCATGTTCCTTACAACCGTGTTTATTGGGCAGATGTCCCACCACGATGAGCATGAAGAACACGCGGAAGCTGCGACTAGTTAGTTTTAAGTTTTGGTCCGCGTGGGAAGGGCCATGAATATTTTCTTTACTGAAGTGCACCCACGGCACTTGCAAATGAGTCACTATTTGACGAACTGGATGATCTTATGAAAAAGCTTGTTGCTTTCACTGCTCTGGCCACACTTGGCCTCATGATGTTTGACGTAAACGCTGCACACGCAGCTGCAGAAGGTGCCGAAGGTGCTGTGTCTGCTGCTTCTGGCTTCAAAGGTATTGGTGGCGGTATCGCTGCTGGCCTTGGTGCTTTGGCTGCTGGTGTTGGCATTGGCCGTATCGGCGGCAGCGCGGTTGAGTCAATTGCACGCCAACCAGAAATGACTGGCCCAATTGGTACCAACATGATTATTACTGCTGCACTTGTTGAAGGCGTTGCCCTCTTCGCAGTTGTTGTTGGCCTACTCGGCATTCTCTAAACTAGGGTTTACATGTTCAGGGGGTTTGCACGCAAACCCCCTGAATTTACCCAACTTGGAAGGACCTCCCTTAGATGATTCCCTTCATTGCATCTGAATCTGCCTCTCCTGTAGATGTGCAGTTACTCACACTCGGAACAACTATCGTTGTGTTTGTGGTTTTTTTACTACTCGCTATGAAGTTTGTTTGGCCGCAAATCCTCAAAGGCTTAGATCAACGTGACGAAAAATTGCGTGGCGATCTTGAAGCTGCTGAAGAAGCAAGGCAACAGGCAAAATCAGCACTTGCAGAGTATGAGCAGGAATTACTTTCAGCTCGAACTGAAGCTGGAGAGATGATTGCCAAAGCCAGAAACGACGCAAAAGCTGCTGCAGAAGAGCTTCGCGAAAATAACACTCGCGAACTTGCAGAACTTAAAAAAGCTGCTGCAACAGATATCGAATCCGCCAAGAAGGCTGCCATCAGTGATTTACACGCTGAAGCAAGTACACTCGCTGTTGCAATTGCGAGCAAAGTACTCGGCCGCGAACTATCCGCAACAGATCAACAGTCTCTTGTAGATGAATCTCTTGCTGAACTAACGAGGTCATCAAAGTGAGTGCAACTGCAGACGCATTAGCCAAGGTCTACGCTAAAAGCCTCTTCGAACTCTCGATGGATGCAGGTGGCACCGACAAACTTGTGGAAGTTGCCAAAGAACTTGAGCAAATCTGTGAGTTAGCGCGCGAAGATAAAACAATTAATTTGTTCCTTTCTTCCCCCGTTGTTGATGTTGCTGCTCGTGGAAAAGCACTTTCTGCAATTTTTACAAACCGAATCACTGATCTCACGCTTAGGTTTTTATTGGTACTCAACAACAAGGGTCGGCTAGATCGTCTTGAGTCAATTGAAACAGCGTTTGACCAACTCTTGCAGGAAGCATTTGGTCGTGTTGAAGTTGATGTGATCACACCTGTTGCCGTTGACGCTGAATCGCTTACTGCAATCAAGCAGAAAATTGAAACTGTCCTTGGTAAAGAACCTGTTCTTCATCCCTATGTTGACGAACATTTACTAGGTGGCATCAAACTTCGAATAGGTGACCAACTTATTGATGGCTAACTACAAACTAGGTTGAGAAAACTTGGTGAAGAACTAAAAAATAACGGCGGCGCCGCCGTACGGGAACGTTTCGAAACGTTCATGGATAACTAACACCCTTTTATGAGACTCGAGAAGATCGAGAAATACCGTGAAGATTAAAACAGACGAAATTACATCAGTCATTAAACAAGAAATTGAACAGTTCTCTAGTGAACTTGAAATCTCTGAAGTCGGCCGCGTTGTCGAGGTTGGTGACGGAATTGCACGAATTTATGGACTTTCAAACTGCATGGCTGGTGAACTTGTTGAGTTCGAAACCTCAAAAGGTCCAGTCATGGGGCAAGCGATGAACCTTGAAGAAGACACCGTTGGTGCAATCATCTATGGTGAATATCTAGCCGTTGAAGAAGGTAACACCGTGAAAACTACTGGTCGCCTCTTGGAAGTTCCAACTGGACCAGAACTTCTTGGCCGAGTTGTTGACCCGCTTGGAAACCCAATTGATGGTGGTCCTCCTATTAACGCATCAAGTAGTTCTAAACTTGACATTGTTGCACCTGGTATTGCTGCACGGCAACCAGTTGTTGAACCAATGCAAACTGGAATCAAAGCTGTGGACTCTATGATTCCAATTGGCCGTGGACAGCGAGAACTTATTATTGGTGACCGAAAAACAGGCAAAACTGCTGTTGGTGTTGATGCAATTATCAACCAAAAGAAATACTGGGGCACCGACGAAGCAGTTGTTTGTGTCTACGTTGCTGTTGGTCAAAAAGATTCAACCGTTGCTGGTGTTATTGAAACACTCAAAGAAAACGGTGCAATGGATTACACCATTGTTGTTGTTGCAGGTTCATCTACCGCAGCCCCTTTGCAATACATCGCTCCGTATGCTGGTTGTGCAATGGGTGAGTACTTTATGTGGCAAGGCAAGGAGGGCAAGACGCCAAAGCACGCACTTTGTGTGTACGACGACCTTTCAAAGCAAGCCAATGCATATCGCCAACTATCGTTGTTGCTTCGTCGCCCACCGGGTCTCGAAGCATATCCAGGTGACGTATTCTACCTTCACAGCCGTTTGCTTGAGCGTGCAACAAAACTTTCTGATGCCAACGGCGCTGGTAGTTTGACAGCACTTCCAATCATTGAAACACAAGAAGGTGACGTATCTGCATACATCCCAACAAACGTGATTTCAATTACCGACGGTCAAATTTACCTTCAACCTGAATTGTTCGCTTCTGGTATTCGCCCAGCGATCAACGTTGGTATTTCTGTTAGTCGTGTAGGTGGTAACGCTCAAATTAAGGCCATGAAAGAAGTCGCGGGCTCCCTTCGATTGGATCTTGCTGCATTCCGTGAACTTGAAGCGTTTGCTCAACTTGGAACCGAACTTGATGCTGCAAGTCAGCAACAACTCGACCGAGGTGCTCGCCTTGTAGAATTGCTTAAACAGGGTCAGTACACCCCCTACGATGCCATTGATCAGTCAATTTCGATTTATGCTGCAGCAAAAGGCTTCGTAGATGACCTCCCGCTTGATCAAGTGCCTGCCTTCGAAGAAGGGTTGCTTGAATACATGAAGACAACTGCAAAAGAAACCAGAGACAAACTTGTTGAAGCGGGTTCGTTTAAGGGTCTAGAAGATGACTTCGCAAAAGCAATCAAAGAGTTCAGATCAACTTTCTCTGCCTAACTCTTTCTAACTGATTTCAAAAACCACGATCCCCCCACGCAGCAAACTGCGTGGGGGGATTTTATTTCTCTCTATTTATTGCTCCACTAAGCATTACTCCAAGGTCTCAACAGAGCAGCGATTTATGGTCATAAAACAGCCTTTTGGTCGATTGAGAGTGCAATATGAGCACATTTAATACCCAGCATCACCTTGTCCCTGCCGCCTTAGAAGCTGTTTGTACGGTTTGCTCTGTTTCAAAGACAGTTCAGCGTAATCTTGAACGCCTAAGGCAAATTACCAAAGATGACCGAAGCCCCGTCACAGTGGCTGATTATGCTGTGCAAGCCATTATTTCGCTCAGTTTGGCAGATTCTCTCGATGCCTCCGATTGCCTCATCGTGGGGGAAGAAGACGCACAAGCTCTCCGTAGTGAGGATCAAGCACCAATCCGCCAAGCCGTATTCGAAACGGTTCGAGCGTGGAGGCCATCTGTCACTGAAGAAGAGATGCTCGACGCAATTGATCATTGTGATCACGATGGGAGTAGCGACGGATACTGGGCACTCGATCCAATCGATGGAACAAAGGGGTTTTTACGTGGCCAACACTACGCAATCGCCTTAGGGCGAATTGAAAATGGCAATGTTGTTGCAGGTGTCATGGGTTGCCCAAATCTCTCTTCCGATCAAGCTTTTCCTTTGAACAAACAAGACGTTACAGGCGTTGTATATGCAGCGTCTTCCGGTGCCGGTGCATGGGAATTTGCTGATTGCGATCCAACGACATCTCCAATGAGAATCATGGCACAACAATACGACTCTAACCGCCCACTTCGTTTTTGCGAATCCGCTGAAAAAGGTCACTCCGCTCGGGGTGATAGCGAACGAATCATCGAGTCAGTAGGTACGCCCGGGGAGCCCGCAAGACTCGATAGTCAGTGCAAATATGCCCTCGTCGCTCGTGGCCAAGCTGATGGGTACCTCCGCCTCCCAACAAGCAAAACGTACGTTGAAAAAATATGGGATCACGCAGCTGGCATGTGCATCGCTACTGAGGCCGGCGCCATCGTCAGTGATGTTGCAGGTAATCCCCTTGACTTCACACATGGGAGTCGTCTTGAACAAAACAGAGGTGTCATCTGCGCGACAGATGGATTGCATCAACAAATTATTGAGGTAATAAGCGAATTAGCAATCGCCTAACACAATCATTATGACGTTAGAAGCTTGGATCACTCTTGGAACGATCGCCACAATTATTGTGGCATTGACCCTAAAGAAGCGAATTGGACCAGACTTGGTCATGGCTGGCGGCCTCGTTGTACTCATGCTTACTGGTGTGGTTGGTTTAGACAATGCCACCCAGGGATTCGCAAGCCAACCAATTCTTATGATTGCTGGGCTTTTTGTCGTAGCAGCTGCACTGCAAGAAACAGGTGGAATCGAATTAATTGGCAGAAAATTACTGGGGCGGCCCTCCGGTTTAGTCACCGCGCAACTACGAATGATGATTCCAGTTGCCGCAATGTCTGCTTTTATGAACACAACACCCATTGTTGCGATGTATCTTCCAATGGTCAGCGACTGGGCAAAACGACTGCATATTCAGCCATCAAAATTGTTTATGCCACTCAGTTTTTCAGGCATTCTTGGTGGGCAAGGTTCGATGATAGGCACTGGGTCAAACCTCATTATTATGATGATGTTTATCAAATGGTGGAATGAGCCACCAGCGTGGGTTGCTGACATAAACATCGGTCCTCCTTCTGGTGCACTCGCGTTTTGGGGCGCTGCGTGGATTGGTATTCCAGTTGCAATCTTGGGCATGGTGTTCATCGTTCTCACATCAAAGTGGTTGCTACCAAATCGAACGTCTACTCGAGAATCAAAAAATGACAACCGCCTATACGAAATCAAAATGCAAATTGAAAAAGATTCTCCAATTATTGGAAAATCAATTGAACAAGCAGAACTCAGAGGTCTTGAAGGTTTGTTCCTCAGCGCAATTGTTCGAGACGACCAAATTATTCACGCTGTTACACCAGAAATTATTTTGTTTGAAGACGACAAGTTACTGTTTGTGGGCAACGTAGAATCTGTAGTAGATCTAAGAAAAATTCGCGGCCTTATTCCAGCTTCAAAAGAACTTAAAGATATCGATGGAAGAGTTATTACCCGAACGATGGTTGAAGCTGTCGTTGCAGGAAGCTCATCACTCGTTGGTCAGCGAGTAAAAGATTCACAGTTCAGATCAACATACAACGGAGTTATTTTGTCGATTCACCGAAAAGGTAGGCCAATTAAACAAAAAATTGGTGATATTGTCCTTGAAGTTGGTGACACCCTACTTATTGAATCTGACAACAGTTTCTTGCGAACATGGCGACACAGCCGAGACTTTTATCTGGTTTCACGAGTTGATAACTCTAGGGCTCCTCTACACAACAAAGCGTGGATTTCACTTGCAATTCTTGGTCTTCTCGTTGCACTCCTTACAACAAGCACATACTTAGGCATCAACTTGATTGCCGCTGTTTGGTTTTGCGGGCTTCTGATGGTTGCAACCGGTTGTATTAATGGGCCAGCCGCAAGGCAAGCTATTAATATCCAAGTGCTTATTGTCATAGGCGCAGCAATGGGTATCGGGCAAGCAGTCGACAAAAGTGGTCTCGCCCTCTCAGCAAGCACTGCACTTTTAGAATTTACAAACAGTTTGAATGTCGGTAATTACGGCACTCTTTTTGCAATCTTTATACTCACAAGTGTTGCGGCTCAACTCATGACAAACTTTGGAGCCGCCGTCATCATGTTTCCAATAGTCATCGGAGCAGCAGAAGGGTTAGGTGTCAGCCCATATCCTTTTGTCTTTACCATGATGGCCGCTGCGGGGTGTAACTTCTTAACACCAGTGACGTATCAAACGAACCTCATGGTGTATGGTCCCGGCGGATACAAGTTCGTGGACTTTCCAAGACTTGGCGTTCCACTCACCCTTCTTGTTGCAATCATAGCAATTACAATCGCTCCACTCGTTTTCCCATTTATTCCATAACACAATGAAGCGATTCTCTTCATTGATTTTTAAGCTTGCAACTGGCGTTGTCGTGTTGTGGTTATTAGGACAATTTGTCTCTGATAGATGGCTGTGGAGTCAATGGTTGTTTTGGATTCCAACGTTCGCAATACTTGTTTTCCTTTTATGTACAACAATCGTGTTGGTATTTTTGAAAGACAAACGAAATTCTATTGTTTTAGGATTTGTTTTTATTCTGTTTGTGGGTTGGTTTCTTTTTGTAGAAAACCGAGTATTTTCTACGACCACAAAACACGGCGATCTTCGAATTCTCGGGTGGACAATGAGTCACTCTAAATCTCGGCTTACTGCTGATTCCGCCGCGCTGATTGTAGAACTAAATGCCGACATTTCTCTCTTAACACATGGTTGGAAGGTTCGCGGTGAACCAGTAATCGAAGAATGGCAAGGAAATAAGGGGAAGCGGTTGATTAGTGGTCCCTTCACGTTGTTTACAACACTTCGTCCACTTGAAGTCAGAACACTTGTTGCTTCTAATGGAATATACATTTCTCTTTACAAACTTGATACAACAGAGCGGTTTGGGCAAGAACTTGTCATATTTGCAGTTGATCTTCCAGCCGATTGGCGACTCTCAAGAAAAGAAATTGTTCGCAGAGCAAAAAAACTTTTGCGTCAAACAGATGCGCCTGAACCAGATTTGGTCATTGGCGATTTTAATATGACTAAAAACAGCAACTCGTTACACCGTTTTTTCCCAAACATGAAGGGCGCTTGGGATGAAGCGGGTACTGGTTGGTCCTACTCATATCACAGAGCGTTTCCATTGTTTCAGATCGATCATATGCTCTTAAACAAAGATCTTCACCCGGTCATGTACGAATTGATAGATCCCCAAATTGGTAGGCACTATATTCAGTTATTAGGGCTTGATTCCGAAGATCTCGTAAACGACATCTAGATCACGCTCACCACTTTCGTGTGGAATAAATGGAAGTTGCGGACGAATGCGAACATCGTCTTTCCATTTCACTGAACCATCACCAAGAAGCATGTTCATCCCAGCACCATGGCTGAAATCTCCGCGAGTTCGCATACTGTCAGTTGCAAGAACTAATTTTGAACCTTCGAGCAACCTGCGACGTTGTCCTGTTCGCCAATCTTTATGACCAACGTATTGGTAATTTGTATAAAGGGCATCGTTTGTTGTTCGTGTACCTTCATACCATTCATCTGCAAGTTTGGAAAGTTGATGATCGCCTTCATGGCTTGGGCAGTAAAAACAATCTGGAGTATCGCAATAGTGCCACTTCGTCAATCGGCCAAGGGCGTCCCAATTGTCATCACTTAACGGTCTTGGGACTGTTGGTCGTGCAAACTCAGCGCTTGGAAGGGGTGCTTCAGGATCATATGCTTTCCGTGCAAGTGATAACTCAGAAGGATCTGGGTTTTGTTGGTCAAGCACAGTCGCTACTGGGATACGCCCACGGTGATCTCCTGCGTACATTGATATTGCGTGACCAATTTCTCTTTGGTGTGCGCCACACGCAACCCGGCGTGCGCTTTCTCGGGCAGTAGAAAGTGTTGGCATCAACAATCCTGTAAGTAAGGAAGTGATACTCAATACAACTAGCAATTCAAGCAAACTGAAACCTGATCGACCACGATTCTTGCCAGTTGCAAGTTGTTCGTTTAGATAAGTTGTGCGGTTTGTGCGCATTGTTTTCTTTCTACTCTGCAAAAAAACAGAGATCCTCATCAATAAGTTTACAATAAAAAACGCGATTTGCGAGGGTTTTCTGCAATTTCTGCATTATTTTTATCGGTCACTCATGAATAGCCCCTGCATGTTTGGGTTTTGTTTGGTTTTAATTATTCGAAACCCTTTCTTCGGTATTGCGAATATAATGATTGTGGAGGTGGCAATTGCCCACGAATGAACCTGATTATCGATTAATGCGACGCGTCGCTCTTGGTGAAGAAGAGGCTGTGGCTGAGTTGTATGATCGGTTCGGACCCCTCGTTTACAAGCTTTCAAGGCAGTTTTTAACGAATACGGCTGAATCTGAAGATGCGGTACAAGAAATTTTTGTACGCCTCTGGCAAACAGCGGATCGTTTTGACCCAAGAAAAGCTAAATTAGTAACTTGGGTGATGCTTATTACCAGACGTCACCTTATTGACCGTATCAGAAAGAAAACTGTTCGCCCCAAAAAACAAGAACTTGGAGAACATCACGGAGAAACCGCAACCGATGGACCTGTTACATCGAAGGTATGGTTAGAAGAACGCAATCAGATGTTACTTCAACAGTTGCAAACACTTCCTGAGTTGCAGCGAACGGTCATTGAGAGAGCGTATTTCCAGGGTTTCACCCTACGTGAGGTGAGCCGACAACTAGATGCCCCGCTTGGAACCGTAAAATCGGCTTTAAGTCGCGGGTTACTCCGTCTCCGGGAGCGTGGAGACAAAGAAACAAGCGCCTTTCATTAAAAAGGCAACAACAGAACGATGTGAACATTATGACTACTTACGAACAATCAGACCAAAAACAACTTCTAGAACTCGCTGTTCTTGATGCATACGGCTTGCTTGAGCCACTTGAAACAGATCTATTCAACAGTGCGTTCCTTGATGCACCAGTCGCTTTACAAGAAGAAATACAAAGAATTCAAGAAAAACTCGCGCTTGATGAGTCACTTCTTCCCGACGATCTTCCTGAAGCAACGCTTCGCAGGCGAGTTTTAGATGCTGTTGCAAAAGCAGCAGACGACGAAGCAAACCGACTTGCCCCGCTTGCATTGATTGGTGCTCGTGCTGGTGCTTCCCGCTACAACCAACGACCAATAGGCACTTCCGCTTGGCGAGCAGTTGCCATGGTTCTCTTTGGCGTTTCAGTGGTACTCGCTGCATTTGCAATTAACGCAGTTGATCGAGCCAATGACATTACAAAATATGCACTCAACGCTGATGTTGAACAAACAATGTCAGATCTTGTCGGTACTGAATTCGGTGAATTTATCCGAAACCCATCAGCTCCTGCAGTTGGCCTTGAACGAACAAACGGTGATCCAACTGGGTATATCCGCGTTGCGATTAATGAGCGAACTGGCGTAGGCTACATTTTTGCAATCGATCTTAAAGATGGCGAAGAAGTCATAGTACAAGGAACAGCGCCTGATGGTGAAGTCATCGAACTTGCACGAATTACTGCTGGCAACACACCTGTCGTTGCTCAAACCTTCTCTGTTGATGTCGCCATCGCAGGCTCACTAACATACCAAGCTGTTAACACAACTGGAGAAATTGTCTGGAGTTAACAGAACAAACATAGCCACCCCACACACTGGATCCAAATTACTTTTAGAAGTATTTGGATCCAGTTTTTTTATGTTCCATTGGCTGCTTTACTCAAACAAACAATACTACCTCGTAGATCGTTTCCACAATTGGCACAATTTCATTCCAAAAAAATGCTAACAAATTGCCATCTGTGCTCGAACCCAGTACCGTGAGGTGGGCTCGTGAACCATCATTCCCGACCTTCCACATGTAAGAGGCATGGTCTTCGAGGCGGCTGGTACGATCCCTGAGGGTTCGACAGGATCGAGCGCAAGTAGGCAACTTGCTAACACAAACGAACCATACCATTATTCCAACAATTGTACCAGGCACGCTTTTTGGCCAAAAAAGCATATCTGGTACATCGCCAAGTATGTGCAACGAGGAGTTGACACCGCACAGTTGTCGTGGGACACTGTGCAACTCGATTTACCAATTTTAAAGAGGTCACACATGAACCATATTCTCCGATTCACATGCATCATCGCAACACTCATCCTCCTCGCAGGCTGCACTAGAAACCGTGTTGGGTTATTTGATGTCACTCCAGAGATGTCAACGCTTTCACAAACATACACCGATGTTGATGTTGATCTTGCGATGGTAGACAATCAGAACAATCGCATGTTTGAAGAAGACCTCGGACGTGTTTGGTACACAAACCGACCAAGCCGACTCTCACCACTACCAGTTGTCAACACAACCGGTAATTCCCCATAACTTTGTTGATCCAATTCGGTTTTTTCCTCTTACGAAGCGGTACACAGAGTGTCACTTCTTAAGTTTTTCCATTTAAAATCAATGCCCTTAGATAGTCGCGCGCATTACAAACGCGAACTCATCGCGTGGGCATTTCTGCCAATGATGATGGGCGCAATCGAAGGCGGCGTTGTTGGCGTACTTACAAAGCGACTCTTCTCTGGAGCTGTTGATGAAACCATGCTCGATTGGGCAGTCGCCGCACTTGCAGCAGCGCAGGGTTTTGCAAATATCTCGAGTTTTATATGGGCCGGTGTCAGCCACGGTAAAAATAAAATACGTTTTTTAACCATGCTCAAAATTGCAGTCGTTGTCATGATCGCAACAGTTTCATTTGTCCCGCGCACTCCGCTTGGATTGCTCATGCTTCTTGTTTGCGTCGTTGGCACACGTATTTGCTGGGCGGGAGTTGTAACGCTTCGCTCAACTGTCTGGCAAGCGAATTATCCTCGTGCCAATAGGGCTGATGTTGCGGGGAGAATCGCAACCGTTCAGGCAATTATCCTTGCGAGTGTGGGACTCGGAATTGGCGAAATGATGGATCACAACGAAGAAGCATTTCGTTGGATTTATCCAGTTGCAGCAAGCTTTGGAATCATCGGCGCGTGGATTTACTCCAAAATGCAAGTCATTGGGCACACAAAAATACTTGAAGACGAAAGATCACAACCTGAACTTGCAACAATGGCGCCATGGAAAACAGTTGCACTTCTTAAAGAAGACAAAGCGTTTTTCAACTATATGTCTTGCCAATTTATTTTTGGCCTTGGTAACCTCATGCTCACGGCCCCGCTAGTCGTTGTGCTCGCAGATCAGTTTTCGTTTAATTACCTTGGCGAAATCCTGATTGTTTCAACAATTCCAATCATCCTCATGCCACTTAGTATTCCTCTTTGGTCTCGCATGCTGAACCGAATGCACGTGATTCAATTTCGAGCAGTGCACAGTTGGGTGTTCGTTCTCTCCGCACTAATCTTTGGAGCAAGTATCTATTTCGGAAACACGTATGGTCTTTGGATTGCCGCTGGAATCCGCGGGATTGGTTTTGGCGGCGGCGTTCTAGCGTGGAATCTAGGCCATCAAGATTTTGCGCCAGTTGAACAATCAAGTAGATACATGGGTTTGCATGTAACCCTTACAGGAATCAGGGGTCTTCTCGCCCCAGCCCTTGGGATGGGGCTGTACACCACACTCCATGGGGTGGGCGAAACTACGGGCGGAAGCGTGTTTTTTGTGGGGGCTGCGATTTCAAGCGTTGGTGGTATTGGTTTTTTACTGCTTTCTCGCACATCTCCTGATAAATCAAGCACATAGGGTCTAGAAAAAGGGCCACAAGCAGAGTACAATTTGCGGCTCGCCTGTGATTTCATAGGCAAAGTGAACCCCCGTTACTTGTGCTTTCGAGTTTGGTGCTTGAACAAGACTAACGGCTCACTCCAAGCAACTGCGGTCAGCGGTCCCGCAGCCAAGAAGAAGTTGACCGCAACACACATGGTAGATCATAATCTCATAGCAGACCTTGGCATCGATTTGGCTGAGGCAGACGCTCTTATTCTTGAAGCACTCGGCGCTGAAGCCGCTGGCGGCGATCTCGATGCGATGAATCTCGCAGACGTGCAAGCGTACAAACCCGGAAACATATTGAAAGGTCACATCGTTGGCAAAGCTGGCGACGACGCTGTTGTCGATGTTGGTTTGAAGTCTGAAGGTCTCATACACAAAAGCGAGTTCGACGATTGGGACACGCTCGAATCTGGCACTGAGGTCGAAGTTGTTCTTGAAGAAATTGAAGATGAAAATGGCATCGTCAAACTCTCAAAACGAAAAGCTGACCGCATCCGTGGATGGGAAAAAGTTCTCGAAACACACAAGGAAGGTGACATCGTCGAAGGCTTAGGACTCCGTCGAATCAAAGGCGGCATCCTCGTGGACATTGGTGTTCCTGCATTCTTGCCCGCATCACAAATTGATGTTCGCAGACCAGCGGATGTTGCACAGTTCATGGGTAAAATAGTTCGTGCTGAAATTCTTAAAATCGACGAACCACGCCGTAACATCGTGATCAGTCGTCGAACACTTCTTGAAAATGAACGAAGTGAAGCGAAAGAACGATTGCTCAACACAATTAAACAAAACGATGTTGTCGTTGGTCGCGTCACAAATGTTGCTGAATTTGGTGCGTTTGTAGACCTTGGTGGTATTGATGGTCTTCTCCATGTCACCGACATGAGTTGGGGTCGGATCAAACATCCAAACGAACTTTGCAAAGTTGGCGACGAAATCGAAGTCAAAGTACTTCGTGTAGATTTCGATAGTGAAAAAATCGCGCTTGGTTTAAAGCAAAAAGAAGCCTCGCCTTGGGAAGATATCGAAGAGCGATTTCCAATCAAAAGCCGCGTGACTGGCCGCGTGGTAAACCTTGTCAGTTACGGTGCATTTGTTCATCTTGAAGATGGTGTTGAAGGTCTTGTCCATGTTTCTGAAATGTCATGGCGAAAACGAATCAACCATCCAAGTGAAGTTGTTCAACCAAACGATGAAATCGAAGTCATCGTGCTTGATATCGACAAAGAAAAACACGAAATCTCACTTGGTATTAAACAAGTCGAAGGAAACCCTTGGGAAATCGTGGCAGAAAAATATCCAATCGGAACAGTCGTTTCCGGTGCAGTTCGCAACCTCACCAATTACGGTGCGTTTGTCGAAATTGAACCAGGCATCGATGGATTGCTCCATGTGAGTGATATCTCATGGACAGAAAAAATTGCCCATCCAAATGAAAAGTATAAGAAAGGTGATATGACTGAATGTATGGTCTTGGAAATTGACCAAGAAAAACAACGCATTAGTCTTGGTATCAAACAAATGCACGAAGACCCATGGCAAACAGCAATTCCAGAGGCGTACAAGCCTGGCATGGTTGTCCATGGCAAGGTCACAAAGATCACTAACTTTGGCGTCTTCGTAGAACTTGAAAATGGCTTGGAAGGACTCCTTCACATCTCAGAATTGGCTGATCGCAAAGTTGACAGCCCACAAGAAATTGTGAAGCCCGACCAAGATGTTGACGTCAAAATTCTCCGAGTTGATCTCGAAGAACGCAAGATTGGTCTCAGTTTGAAACGTGCTCAAGGCGATGATGACAGCACAGAAGAAGATTGGGAACAACACGTCGATAAGAGTGATTCCCCGTCTCGTGGCGGTATGGATGACCACGGTGCATTGGGTACAGATAAAATCGATCTGTAAAAAACCTACTAATTGTTCCTATAAGAAGACAGCCCGCCAAATAAGGCGGGCTGCTTTTCTCTTCTCTCCTCACTAGATCACACATATCTAGTGTCTTCTTCCTCGCGGTCTCAGCACAAAACCAGAAAGGTCAACAACGTAAGAATGACGATCTTTCGTCTATGTCGTGTCCATTCAATGGCGTGCTTTGTGCATCGCATGCTCGTTCCTCTTCTCATAATTCTAAATGCAAGTAATCCGTTCCCCCAACAATGTTACCATGCACATAATTAAGCCCATGGCAAGCGACCATCCAAAAAAATTTACCAGAACTGTGCTTTTTAGCCTGCACATCCCGATTATTTTATGTTTTAACGTGCTTTTTGCGCATGGAAATGATGTAGAAACATCCCTGCAAACTGTACGAACGTGGGTAAATAATGATTTAATGGTATCCGAGATCCATGAAGTAACGGCTGAAAACATTTCTGGTGCATGTGTTGTTTTACGCAGAAACGGTGACCTTCTCGGGTATGGCGAAGCGTTTGGTGATAGCAACTCTTTACTTGCAGATGCCGCAACAACCGCTTTTGCAAAAGCAAAAAAGCATCCTATCATTCGAAAACTACCAGAAAGTGTTCGCTCTTTTGCATTTTCTTCTATTGGGATCGAAGTTGGTATTGCTACAAAGCTCACACCTATCCCAACCAAGAACCTTGATAAAGCAGCAAAACAAATCCAACGTGGTGGTGATGGCATTGCAACGAGGCGTGGAAATGCTTGGGACTTTCGATTTCCCTCGCACATGCGGTTGTCCCCATTTAGAAGAACCGTGAACCACCTTGAGGGAATGTGCATCAAGGTTGGGGCTCCCGCTGCCCAGGTAATTTCGCACCAACTTCCAGCGCAAGAAGACATCACGATATACAAAATAAATTTTGTTTCTGCGTATCAAGATGCAAAAGGAGAAACAATTCAGACATTACACCGTGGCGATGAACTTGTAACAGAAACTTCCCTCCAACACACTGGTCTGCTCCCGATTGCCAACTTACTCGCATCTTATTTAATTGAACATGTTTGGCCCCTTGAAGATCCAATTGGAATCACTGGAACGTACTTGCCAGAAGTTGATCGACTTGACGTTGTTTTTGCGCCAACTATTGCACAAGCAATGGCAGCTGAGGCTTTATGGGGATTTTCAAAGTTACCAAATTGCATGCAAAAAGAAGATGCCGTGGCTGCATACACTCGAATCATGAATGATCTTGCAATTGTAAATGAGCACGAGTCTCCAATTACAGGAGTTGTTGAACAAGCATTTGTTGTCCTTGCAAGTGGAGGAGAATTATTGCTTTCAGAAAAAGCTGCTGCAATGGTTAACAAGTGTAAAAAAGAAGTTATTGCTGCTGCAAATAAAATGGTAGAGGGAGCATTTGTTCCAAGCAAGGTGCTTGATCGAGGTGTTCTCTGCGATGCAATTGCAATGCTTGCAAAACAAGATCAAGCATTACTGTCACTCGCAGAACAAACTGTTCAAATTACTCTCTCAACTACTCCGAAGCAAAACAGAGCTTCACTTGTTCCATGGGTCGTTCGTGCAAGCGTCACCGTTGCTGATCTTGGAGGCGTTATTGATGCTATTTCGATACAAGAACTCCGCGACGTGGCACTATCCTCTCAAGTGGTGGATGATTCCATTCCTGACCTTCTTGGTGGATTTTCTTTACAAACAAAATCTGGATCTGTCGTCGATGCTAGGGGTATCCGAATGTTACCTATGCTTGCCTGCATGCTACCAAAGGAAATAGTCACGCCCGCTGTAAAAAGATCTACCTCGCTCAGATCAATGCTACTCACTGCGAGATTTACTGCGCAACTCACCACGACGCAAGAAAGAGCCAACCGTTTTGTGAACCCCACCAAGGCTATTGGTGGTGTTCGTGCCTCGGTTTGGGATGCAACAATGAAACCTGAAGCAACTGCGATGGCTCTTATTGGGATAACAGAGGCAATTCAAGCTATAAATCATGTCGCCCAAAGATATTAAGCGTATACTCAGACATGCGGTTTTTACTTCAATCTATCATTTTAACTCCTCTACTGCTGTGTAGCGTATTGTTTGCAGCACCAGATACGACCAAATATGCACATGCAAAAATACTTGGAAAACTTTTATATACAGACCTCTCTCTTTCTTGTGACGAGCAACCTGTATCCCAAGTACTGCATCAATTTCAGGACGATCTTAACATTGACATGTTCGTGTTCTGGAAATCAAAGGACAAAGATGGCATAGATAAAAGTACTCCAATCACCCTCAAGCTAACCAATCAGCCTGCGATAGTTGTGCTTGAAAGAATTATTGAAAAATTAAATAATACAGCACCTACTGCGTGGCAACTCCGCGACTCTATGTTAGAAATCGGATTTAAGGAACGGTTCACCGAGGGTAGTGCAATGGAATTGCGAACGTATGATGTAATGAATTTAATGTTTACGATTCGTGATTTTGACAATGCGCCAACAATGGGCACCACAGGAGGAGGAGGTGTTAATTTTGGTGATCCCACAGATGATCCAAACAGGTTAACTAAAAATGAAGAAGCAGAACAGTTGATTAATACAATCACTGATTTTGTTGAATCAGAACAATGGAAAGTGCATGGAGGTAATTGCACAATTCGTTTTTACAAAGGCTCCCTGCTTGTCAAAGCGCCTGATTTTGTACACCGACAACTTGGTGGGTATCCATTTGCACCACTCAAGCCAAAAAATATGAAAACACGAACAATTAAATTTTCTGGTGGTGCTGCTTCAGTTCGGCTGCCTCGTGTTCCAAATATTTGATACGATCATGAGAAACTACCTATAAGGTGGTTTATTCTTTTAACACCCAGCGGTTGAGCCACGCTTTGTCCCATTCGATTTTTGCTTTTCGATGAGACATTTTTGAAAGCCCGTGACCAGTACCGGGATAAATCACTAACTGGGTCGGCACATCAAGATAATCATGCAACGAGCGAAAGAGTGCCCTTGATTGTTCTGCTGGCACGCGTTCATCCCCTGCGCCAACATGAATAATTGTTGGTGTTGTAATGTTATCTGCTTCAAACAAAGGGGACATACGACGAAACTCATCGGCGACTTCCCAAGGCAACCCCTTTGCGTAATTCACAACGTGTCCTGGTGTATCTTCTGTAGACCACTGCATCGTTTGATCAAAGACGCCCGCGCCACTACTTGCTGCTTTAAAACGATCGGTTGCTGCTATCAAACAGTTAGTCAGATAACCACCATTTGACCAGCCACCGACTGCAAGTTTTTCTGGGTCAGCTATGCCTCGCTCGACCATTGCATCGACACCATCGAGGATGTCTTGTACTTCGACATCGTTTTCTCGACCAACCAAATCGGTTAAAAATGTATCACCATATCCCGTTGAACCTCTGTAATTCGGGCTAAAGACCGCCCAGCCGTCTGAGGAAAGTAATCCCCTGCCATACATTGAAATTGATACATCTGCAGTTCTTGCAGAAGTTGGACCTCCATGCAAATCAACGTACATTGGCAACGGTGCATCTTGTCCTACTACAAAACCATTTGGCAATTCAAGGACACCTTCAACCATTGTTCCGTCTATTGAAGTCCATTTCACTGTTTGAATTTCTGGGAGTTGCCAATCGTTGGCATGTGAGTTTGGATTTGAGATCACCGAAACCATATTTGGGTTCCTGCTTGCAGCAACGATGTTTGGCAAGGAAACTGCGGATCCAACAATACTGACTATTTGCTTCGTTTTTTCTGCAACACTAAAATCCCAACAGATTAAATTATTCGAGATAACTTCATTTGTTTTTCCTTGTTTTCCATTCCCTACACTCATTACTTTAAGAAGAGGTCGCATGGTTCCTTGTTCAGCCACATACAACAAGTCATACGAATTCGGAATCCAAATTGGATCAGAACCAAGCGATACTTCGTTTGCTCGTTCAACTTGTTGAATAGCGGTTTCTCCTCCAACAAATGTTGCGACAAACATATTTCGAGGGAAACCATCGAAATCTACTGCAAAAACTAATCGTGTACCGTCTGTTGACCAATCTGGTGCTTCCACCCAGCCGTAGGGTGACGGGGCATCTGCTCGCCAAAGCGTGTCTTCAAGCAGTGCAGTTTCTTTTGTTGCAATGTCGTAAATACCAATATCTGACCAACCCTCATTGGTAATCAAACGAGTGTCAGGAGTTGTGACAGTTGCAATTTGACCGCCGCTTGGAGAAACAGAAAAATCAACAATGACCTTATCTTCATCCCAAACTTTCTCGTGTTTCCATGTATTAAGATCAAGCTCCCAAAGTTCAGAGTAATCAATCAAGCCTTGGCCATACTCCACATCATCGTGTTCTTTACGCAAATCTTTCCATTCATCATCCACTTGTGTTTCATCGCTTGTGAGGTAATACACATGCGATCCATCGTCGCTGATTTGCCAATCTTCAACTCCGCCTTCAAGGCGGGTTACGGCCATTAATTGGGAACCATCGGGTTTAACTCGCCAAATTTGTTTTTTCCCATTACGTGGTAAATCATCCGTCTTGGATCCCCTTTTTGATGAAAAGTACACCCACGCATCATCCGCTCCCCATTGCAAAGAATTGTCATTTGCTTCATCAAATGTGATGCGCATTGTTGTGTTTTCTGGATCAAGTTGATTTGCAATCCAAATATCATAATTTCGTCGATCTAAATCCTCGTCCCACCGCCCTTCGGTCCATGCAACATAATCACCACTTGGCGAAATCGAGCAACTCGACAAGTATGAAAGTGAAAAATAATCTTCTGTTGTTATTTGTGCACAAACACACAATGCCATTTCTATAAACATAGTATTCCTCTCTAATCGTGACGGAGTGCCACAATCGGATCCTGCCTACTTGCGATGATTGCAGGATAAATTCCAAAAATGAGCCCCGTTCCAGATGCAACAAGGAACGAAACAATAATAGACCACATGGTGACTTGTGTTTCTAAGCCCGCTCCAATGTCGGCGATGCCCGCAAGCCATGGAAGCTTAAACAATAATTGTAAAATTGATTCGAGGCCAACTGAAATACCAACACCAACAACTATACCAATCAGCCCGCCAACGGCACTTAAACTTCCTGTTTCTACAAGAAATTGTGCTGCAATATCGCGACGCGTTGCACCAACGGCTCTACGAATTCCAATCTCCCGTGTTCGTTCAACAACTGTTGCAAGCATAATATTCATGATGCCGATGCCACCGACAAGCAAACTAATAGCTGCAATAGCCGTCAGCAAAATATTCATTGTTGCAGTCGTTCTGCGTACATTTTCTAATAGTTCCCACGGAACTATCACTTCAATGTCTTTTAATCCCGGATGACCTACACTCATGATTTGTCTGATGTGTTCTGCCATTGGAATAACTTCTTCAGTAGAGGGAGCAGTAAGGTAGATTTCAGAAACCTCTACTTCTTCACCACTAAATGAGCCAGCTTGTCGTCGTACAACGATGTCGCCAAACTCAATCCGCGAAGTTGACATTGGCACGTGCACATCCTTGTTTAGATCACGCCCAACAAGTGCAGACCCTGTTCCGCCTGCAAGCCCAACGGGTTCTAGAACACCAACGATTGTAAAAACCCTCGTATCTATGCGAAGTTTTTCACCGATTGGATCGGTAAGCGGGAAAAACTGTTTTGCAATTTCATGCCCAATCACTGCAACTGGTGCTCTACGAAGCATGTCCTCTTCGACCAAATATCTTCCACCCTCTTGCACTCGAAGATTTGCTGCTTTTTGCAATTGTGGAGTTGTTCCAAAAGTTTGGCTCGTAGTACGGATCGCGCCCTTTGCAACCTCTGAACCTACCGTTTTAAGTGGCACGATCATCTCTACATCAACAAACTCGTGAAGTCGGCGTTCATCCGCGCGAGTAATTCCATACGATGCTACAAACGACCTTCGTTGTGAACCCACATCTTGAGATTCTGGTGGACGCTGAGAACGAACAATAATGTTGGTTGCACCAAGTGATTCAATTGCACGCAGTGCGGCTTGCTTATTGCCTTCGCCAATCGAAACCATCACGATTACCGCCGCAACTCCAAGGACAATGCCAAGGCTCGTCAATATAGAGCGAAGGGCGTGCAAGCGAAGACTTTTTAAGCCGAGATAAATTGTTTCAAAAGTAATATTCATGGAGTCATCAACGGTTCTGGGGTATCGGGTTCATAAACTACTGGTACTTCAACGAAAAATGAAGCACCTTGTCCTGTGATTGATTCTACCCAAACTTCTGCTCTGAGTAATTCTGCAAGCTCGCGGCAAATTGCTAGACCAAGGCCTGTGCCCTGATGTTCCTTTGTGTGTGATGCGTCGACCTGTCTGAATTTTTCAAAAACCTTGTCAACCATATCTTCTGGAATTCCAGGGCCATGATCCGAAACCATAATTCTGACAGCGTACGTTTGGTCCTTACGTTTGATTTGTTCTGCAATAATTTCGATAGATTCTCGCTGCGGACTAAATTTGATCGCATTTGAAAGGAAGTTATATAAAATTTGTTGCAGTTTTCCGGGATCTGTTTCAATTGGTTGGAGATTATTCACAACGTGAACATCTACTTCTATCATTGATGTTTTTGCTTGTGGTCGCATTATGCCAACAAGTCCTTCAAGCAAATCTTCCACCCATGCCTTCTCAAGATTGACTTCCATCCGACCTGCTTCAATTTTCGCCATATCGAGAAGCTCGTTGATCATCTCAAGAAGAGAGCGCCCGCTTGTCAATATGTTATTGATATACCGAACTCGTTTTTCATCATTTGATTCTGAGGCGGGACCCATGCCTTGCAACAAGTCTGCGAACCCAATAATCGAATTAAGCGGGGTACGTAATTCGTGACTCACGTTGGCTAAGAATTCGTTTTTCAACCTTCCTGATTCAAATAAACCAACATTATCAGTAGCGAGCTCTTCTACTTTCAAGTCAAGTGATTCATTAAGAAGACGAAGTTGATCTCGATCGGTTTCCATTTGATCAAGCATTTCGTTAAACGCAATTGACAATTCTTCAAACTCGTCACCAGTCACAAGTTGTGAGCGAGCACTTAAGTCGCCAGTTTGCACACGTTCAGATACACGGCGTAGTTTACGAACTGGTGAAAATACCAATCGTGTGAGTATGAGATAGAAAGCGAGTAGCGAAAATAAAAAGCTCGATATTCCAGCAACAATCAACCAAAATAGCATGCTTCTGCGTTGAGTTGTTACAAATCCTGTGTCAAGGCTTACAACAAGAATTGCTTCAAGTTTGTCTGAAATACCTGGAACTGAGGTACTGGAATTAAACGGGTTTACGCCTGGCTTCTCTGTTGCACTGCTATGTGATTCTCTAATTGCCATTGCATATAAAAATTTCTGATGTTGGTCTCGATCGTGCGCATCTATAAATGTTGTTTCCCC
>PVBE010767834.1_pt1 | contig 34770 bp, 32 predicted proteins | sample 1631181 | NCBI WGS metagenome assembly PVBE01 (sample SAMN08397723, study PRJNA350692) | Marine metagenome, whole genome shotgun sequencing project. | isolation source: water | place: Pacific Ocean | collected 2012-04
ATCGCGAAAAAGACGTTGTCCTGAGGGCCGCAGCCAATATCGTTTCGCTCCAGCGGCGTCGTTGCGGGAAGCACAATATCGGCATGTTTGGCATGCGCGTTCCACCAGGGCTCGTGGACGACGATCGTTTCTGGACGCTGCCATGCCTGCAGCAACCGGTTGGTGTCCTGCTGGTGATGGAAGGGATTGCCGCCGGCCCAGTAGATGAGGCGGATATCTGGAAATGTCACTCGCCCGCCGTTGTAGTCGATGGTCGTGCCTGGCTGTAACAGCATGTCCGATATGCGCGCGACCGGAACGACGGTTTTCACCGGGTTTGTTCCCTGCGGCAAACTCGGACCCCTCACGAGACGGGTCGGATCTCCGAGCCGGTTGAGGGAACCGTATCCGAGGCCAAACCCACCGCCCGGAAGGCCAATCTGACCGACTACAGCGGCCAACGTAATCGCCATCCAGAAGGCTTGTTCACCATGGTCGGCACGCTGCAGGGACCAACTCGCGTTGATGAGTGTTCGCGACGACGCAATCTCGCGAGCGAGCTGCCGGATCGACTCGGCCTCTATTCCGGTGATCTGCGCCGCCCAGTCGGCTGTCTTGGCTTGTCCATCGGTCTCGCCGAACAGATAGGTTCGAAACTGTTCGTACCCGACGCAATGGGTGGCAAGAAAATCACGATCGCACAAATCGTCTGAGATCAGGGTGTGGGCCAAGCCCATCATGAAGGCAACATCGGTGTTCGGTCGAATGGGCCACCATTCAGCCTCCAGGTCTTCGCTCGCGTCGTCTCGCAGAGGGCTAATGTTGATGAAACGGACGCCTTGTTCCTTGCAGCGGCGCAGCCACACCCTGTTGGTATGCTCGGCAGATCCCCCGGCGACGACTTGACCGTTCTTGTCCGGTACGCCGCCGAACATGATCATGAGTTGACAGTGCTCTGCAATCATCGGCCAAGTGGTCATCTCGTCCCGCAAATCGTAGATCGACATCCCCAACACTCGAGGCAAAATCACTTCACCGGCCGCTAGGCTGTATGTGTTGACGTGGCTTGCATAGCCACCGAATCCGTTCAAAAAGCGGTGCAGTTGGCCTTGGGCATAGTGGAATTTTCCCGCACTCGACCAGCCATAGCTGCCACCAAATATCGACTCGTTGCCAAACCGGTCACGGATTCGCCGAAGCTCGGTCGCCACGAGGTCGAGCGCCTGGTCCCAGCCGACGGCGACAAATACATCGTCGCCGCGGCCCGTGACGTTGGCCCGAGGTCCGTTGTCGAGCCACCCCTTGCGCACCATGGGCCGACGGATCCGTGCTGGGCCATCAACGGCGCCGGGGATGGAACGGCCAAGGGGCGAGGGGTCCGGATCCATGGGAAAAGGGTGCAGGGCGACGATGCGGCCGTTGTCGACCTCCACATCGTAGGCACCCCAATGCGTGCTCGTACGCAGCAAGCGTTTCCGCGCCGCAGCGTTTACTGGCTCTTCATCCATGGCACAATCAATCGAGCAGGTTTGGTTCATTCAGTAATCTGGGGGCGGCACGAGCGGCGTGCGCCCGGCTTGGTCCGAATCCGTCGCTGCGGTGTTTCGGCGGATTCTCCCGCGGTTCCCGTTCACGCAGCCCCGGCGTCGGCCCTAGTACCTTTCGACTCCCTGCCACTCCTTCATGCCGAGTTCGCGCAGTTCCGGCGGCAACACGGGATTGTGGCCCGGGTCGAATGCAAAGGGCACTTCGTCTTCGGACCACATATTGGCAAAGGCGCCTCCGCGGATGCGAAAGAGGGCGACAGCGCCGGTAATCGATCCGAACGGCCCGTGTTGAATCCCCGGCGGCCGCCAGTAGTAAGCGCCGGTGCGGCGCTGGCCGACATGGCCCGTGATCTGCCCGGCGAGAACGAAGCACTCCTCCACCACGGGGTGGGTTTCCTTGATGCCCTTCCAGCCTTCGGGGTGGCTGTGGGGCGTGTAGCAAAACAGATCGGTGTTTTCCCCGGTGCGCGGGTGTTTCCACAGATACTTCTGTGCCGGTCGCAGGTACGAGAGGTTCTCATCGATGCCCACCGTCTCCCAGGGCATCTCGAGAATATCCTTGAACTGCACGAGAAGGCTTTCGTCGAAACTCTCGCTCGCCGGGTCGGCCGCTTCGGTTCGCGGTTCGCCGGTGAAAAAGGTAAGCGCCACGGCGCCGCCCGGTGCCGCGGCGTTGCGCCGAACGTAACCCGCCGGCAGATAGGCGTAGCAGTTCTCGCGGTAGGCGATGCCGTTGATCTCGATCTCGCCATCGAGGATGTAGATCTCTTCGTCGACCGAGAGACGTTCGGGGTCCTGCCGCGTCCATCCGGGGGGATAGCGGAGAATGAGGCTCGAATCGCCGCCTTCGTCGTCCATGCTCAACGTCTTGACTTCGACGTCCGGTCGGGCGCCCCCGTAGAGCCCCTGTCGCCACGGCAGAACCTGCGCCTGGATGAACTCGATGTGCGGTCGGCCCATGATGCTCTCCAATGATGCGCCGCTTGGCCGCTGCGCGACCGAAGCTACAAATCATATTCTAGTCGGATTCCGCTGTGGTTGCACCATCAAGTTGCGCGCCCGACGCCTTCGATTCCCGGAACCCGCGGCAGCGATGAGGGGCGAAAGCGAGCGACCACGGCTGGGACATTCACATCGATCTTTCGCCGGATACCGAATACCTAACGCCGACGGGCCGGTTCATGGCTCAGGACGGCGTGCTTTCGGCCGCCAACCCGGCGTGGGACAGGGGCCGCCCGGCCTGACCTGTGTAACCGTCGCGCCCGCAGCCCCGTGTTGGTGCGCCCGGCCTGATCCTCTCGGCCGCTGCCAGGACCGGCGAGCCTCAGCACAACGGTTTCAGGATGCGAGTGCGGGGTGCGCCCTAGAACAGGTGGCGTTCCTCAGCACTCGTACTTTTCGATCACCGGCTCGTCTTCGCCCGCGGCAAGCCATTCCTGCATTGCCGGATGGGCCATGACCGCGTCCGTGTAGGCGCGCGCGCCCGCGTCCAGTTCGACGCCGTAGGTCACAAAGCGCGACACCACCGGCGCATACATGGCGTCGGCATTAGAAAACGCCCCGAACAAAAACGCACCGCCGGTCCCGTACTTGCTGCGGCACAGCGCCCAGATGTCCACGATGCGGGCGACATCGCTGCGCGTGTCGGCATCGAGGCCGAAAGAATCGTAGCGCCTGCGGCAATTCATCGTGCAGGTTTCCCGCAGCGCGGCAAAGCCCGCGTGCATTTCGTGACTGACGCTGCGCGCGAGCGCCCGCGCCTCGCGATCGACAGGCCAAAGATCCTTTTCAGGAAACCGTTCGGCAGCATATTCGAGGATCGCCAGACTTTCCCACACCGTAACCGGACCGTCCTTGAGCACCGGCACCAGTCCGGCCGCGGATTGGGCGCGAATGCGCTCAGCCGTCCCGTGCGTATCCAGCGGGATCAGGATTTCCTCGAACGGAATCCCTTGCGCGCGCAGGCCGAGCCAGGCCCGGAGCGACCAGGACGAGTAGTTCTTGCTGCCAATGACTAGGGTGAGCGAATCCATGACGTATCCTTCGGGCGGCGGCCTGCACAAACTTCTTGAAGAGTCGAGCAATCCTACCCGAAACGCCTGAATCGCGCCGGTTCAAGACCTTCGGATATTACTCTAGGCTAGACGCTCGGTGCCTCTGCCGGGAGAGATTTGATCGTGCTTCCCTACTTTACGGAAAACGACACCGCCGCCGCCATTCCAATTTGGCCGGTCAATGAATCCGCCTACCCGGCGTGGCGCAAGTCCCGTTCGGTGGCCGAGCGCCAATGGCTGCGCGCGGTTCGGTTCAAGCCCCGGCCGGGAAAATGGGCGCGGCTGCCGGGTCCGGATGGCCGCCTGGCCGGCGTGGTGGTGGGTGTTGCCGATCCGTGCGCGCCGTGGGATTTCGCCAAGTTGCCCAAGGCGCTTATGCGCGGAAACTTTCGCGTCGAGGGGGCGCGGGATGCCGCCACTGCCCACGCCGCTGCCGTCGGCTGGGGCCTTGGGACCTATGAATTTACGCGCTACCGCGCCAAGGGGCGTTCGCGCTTTGCAACCTTGGTGGTGCCGCGCGCCTGCGATCCCGAGACTGCGCGGCGCGTTATCGCCGCTACGTTTTTCGTCCGCGATCTCGTCAATACGCCGGCGTCCGACATGGGGCCCGCCGACCTCGCCGACGCAGCCGCCGACATGGGAAGGCCGTTCCACGCCCGCACAAAAGTTACCGTGGGCGAGGCGCTGCTCGAACGCAATCTCCCGGCGATCCATGCCGTCGGTCGGGCCAGCGACCGCGCGCCGCGGCTGATCGATTTGCGTTGGGGTGCGCGCGCCGCGCCACGCCTGACGCTGGTGGGAAAGGGCGTCTGTTTCGATTCGGGTGGCCTCGATATCAAGACCCACACCGGCATGAAGCTGATGAAGAAGGACATGGGCGGCGCCGCGCACGTATTGGCGCTCGCCCACATGATCATGGATGCCGGGTTGCCGGTGCGCCTGCGGGTGTTGATCCCGGCGGTCGACAATGCGATTTCCGGCTCGGCGATGCGACCGGGCGACGTGGTGCCGACGCGCAAGGGCCTCCATATCGAGATCGGCCACACCGATGCCGAAGGACGCGTGGTGCTGGCCGACGCGCTTGCCCTCGCCGACGAGGACTCGCCCGATCTCATCGTCGATTGCGCGACGCTGACGGGGGCGGCGCGCGTCGCACTGGGCACCGGTCTCACGCCCTTCTTTACCGATGACGACGCATTTGCCAGCCAGGTGGTGCGCGCCGGCGAGTCCGAGTCTGACCCCGTTTGGCGGCTGCCGCTGTGGAAACCCTATGAGCGCTTGATCGAAAGCTCGATCGCCGACATCAACAATTCCGGCGACAGTCGCTTCGGCGGCGCCCTGACGGCGGCGCTATTCTTGCGCTCGTTCGTGACGCGCGCCAAGGCGTGGGCGCACTTCGACATGTATGCATGGAATTCGAAGTCGCGGCCGGGGCGCCCGGCGGGTGGCGAGGCGACCGGCCTGCGGACATTGTTCACGGCGCTACGGGCGCGCTATGGCTAAGCGAAAGGCGGCCCGTGCGCGCCCGGCGGGGCCGGGGCATTTGCTGTTCGTCTATGGCACTTTGAGGCGCGATCTCCGAGCACCGGCATGGGACCGCCTGCGGCCGCTGGGGCGTTTCTTCGACTATGGCGTCATCGGCGCGCGCATGTTCGATGTCGGCGGCTATCCCGGAATCATTTTTTGTGACGGCGCGCGCGTGCACGGCGAAGTCTTTGCCTTGACGGCGCCGGCCGTCGCGCTCGCGCAACTCGACGCCTACGAGGGGGTCGAGGGCGGGCCCCAGCCCTGGGCGGCGCAGTACCGGCGCGAAACCGCCACCGTCGCGACCCGCCGCCACGGCAGCATCGCCACCTGGGCCTACGTCTTTATCCGTCCGCACGATCACTATCCGGCGATCGCCGGGGGCGACTATGTCCGGTATTGCCGCGCTCCGCTCCCCGCTTCACCGCCTGAATAAGGGGTACGTTTTTGAGTCGACTGGACATCTGCTAATTTGATTCAGTAACGCGCCGGATTTTCGCAATCGAGAGACCCGTTCCACGGGATGGAGGCGACCCTGCCGCCCGATCTCAGCAGCCAGAAAGCGCTGTCGCTGTGGTCCGCCGTGATCGGCGATTCGGTGCGTGCGCAGGGGCCGGACCTGTCGGCGCGGCAGATGGCGATTATGCTGTCAGTCTATCTCGACCCGCCGGCCCGCACGGTTCGCCTGCTTGCCGCCGAACTGGAGATTTCGAAGCTGGCCGTGACCCGCGCCCTCGACGTGCTCTCGAAACTGGGCTTCGTGCGCCGCGCGCGCGATCCCGACGACAAACGCAGCGTCCTGATTCACCGCACCGTCAAGGGCTCGGTGTACCTGAGCGAGTTCAGCGACCTCGTCATCGCCGCAGTCCGCACGCTGGAGGCCTAGCGCAAATCCCGAGCCGGCGGAATCGCCGGCGACGACGATTTGCGTTCCAGAGCAGCATCCGTTCAGGTGGAATCGCTTTCGGCGATCACTGAACGGATAAAATTGCTCTAGCTTCTTGAAAACTAGAGCAATTTTATCCGACGGATTGAACCGCGCCGGTTCAATCCCTGCGGATATTGCTCTATGTCAAAGGGATAGAGCTTTTCGCGTGAGCGTATGCGAACGGGAAAAGCTCTAGTACCCGGCGTCGCGGTCGACCCGGTTGAGGAGCGCCTCGCCGGCCCGCGCGCGGCGGAGATTTTCGAATACCTGCGGTGCGGCCGAGACCGGGTCGGTGCGGCTGGCGATGTGGGGCGTCAGGATCACTTTGAGGTGGGTCCAGAACGGATGGGTGGCGGGCAAGGGTTCCGACACGAACACATCGAGTGCCGCCCCCGACAGGTGGCCCGAATTCAGCGCCGCCAGCAGATCGTCCTCGACGATCAGCGCACCGCGCGCCGGATTGACCAGGGCGGCACCCTCGGGAAGGTGTGAAAGCATCGCCGCATCGAGGAGGTTCCGCGTACCGGATGTCAGCGGCAGCAGCAGCACCAGCACGTCCGTGCACGCCAGCAGCGCCCCCAACCCCTCTTTGCCGTGGTGGCACTTTACGCCTGGGACTTCTTTCGGGGTACGGCTCCAGCCGCCAACCGAAAAGCCGAGTGCACCGAGTTTTTGCGCCGCATCGGTGCCGAGCGCGCCGAGGCCGAGAATCCCGACGCGCGTGTCGGAGGGGCTCTGGACCGTGCCGGGAGACCAGGTCCTGGCCGCCTGCGCGGCCGCGTAACTAAGCGCCCCGCGGTGAAATTGCAGCACCGCATGAACCACATAGGCGGTCATGCGTGCGGTCAAAGCGTCATCCACCAGCCGCACCACGGGCAAATCCGGCGGCAGGTCCGGGTCGGCGAGAATGCCGTCGACTCCGGCCCCGCCCGAGGTGATGAAGCGCAGGTTGGGATAACGCGAGATCTCGCCCTTGGGCGGCTTCCAGGTCAGCATCGCCTCAACCGCGCCGGCGCCGGTCTCGACCGGGCCGATCGCCACCTCGAGTTGGGGCGCCGCCTCTGCGAGTGCCTCCACCCATTCGTCCGCGATACCGCGCGGTAGGCCCGACAAGACGAGCATCAGGTGCGAACCGCCTCTTCAAAGGCGACTTCGATGTCGAAGGCGGCTGCCATCAGGGCGCGGGTGTAATCGGTCTGGGGGTGGTCGAAGATCTGGTCGGCGCCGCCGGCCTCGACCACATTGCCGTCGCGCATGACAATCACCTCGTCGGCCAGTGCGCGCACGACTTTGAGGTCGTGGCTGATGAACAGGTAGGCGAGCTTGTGGCGCTCCTGCAAGTCGCGCAGCAGATCGACGATCTGCGCCTGCACCGACCTGTCGAGCGCCGAAGTCGGTTCGTCCAGCACGACAAACTTGGGTTCCAGCACCATCGCCCGCGCGATGGCGATGCGCTGGCGCTGGCCGCCGGAGAATTCGTGCGGATAACGGTCCTGGCTGCCGGCGTCGAGACCAACCTCGGACAAGGCGTCCGAAATCAGCCGCCGGCGTTCATCGTAGGTGCCGCCGCGGCCGTGCACCAATAATCCCTCCCCAACGATCTGGCCGACCGAGAGCCTCGGGCTGAGGCTGCCGAAGGGGTCCTGAAACACGACCTGCATCTCCTTGCGCAAGGGCCGGAGCGCGCGGAAGCCCGCGCCCTGGATGCTGATGCCGCGGAAATTGATCTCGCCCTTGGATTTGATCAACCGCAACAGCGCGAGTCCCAAGGTCGTCTTGCCCGATCCCGATTCGCCGACCACGCCGACGGTGTGACCCTCGCGCACGGAAAGTGTCACGTCCTCGACCGCGCGTACATAATCGACCGTGCGTTTCAAGAGCCCTGCCTTGATCGGGAAATAGACCTGGACATGGTCGCCGCGCATCACCACCGGCGCCTCCCCGCCGGCCTTGAGCGCCCGGCCCTTGGGTTCGGCCGCCAGCAGCATCTTGGTGTAGTCGTGTTGCGGATTGGCGAAAATATCTTCGGTCTTGCCGGTCTCGACGAATACCCCGTCTTTCATCACGCATACGTTCTTGGCCATCTTTCCGACGACGCCGAGGTCGTGGGTGATGAGCAGCATCGCCATGCCGAGTTCGGCTTGCAGATTGCGCAACAGTTTCAGAATCTGCGCCTGGATGGTGACGTCGACCGCCGTCGTCGGCTCGTCGGCGATCAAGAGATCCGGCTTGTTGGCGAGCGCCATCGCAATCATCACCCGTTGGCGCTGTCCGCCCGACAGTTCGTGCGGAAAGGCCTTGAGCCGACTGTCGGCCTCGGCCAGGCCGACCAGGTGCAGCAGTTCGAGGGTGCGTGCGCGTGCCGCCGTGCGCCCCAGTCCCTGATGCAGAAACAAAACCTCGTTGACCTGGCGTTCGATGGTGTGGAGCGGGTTCAAGGAAGTCATCGGCTCCTGGAACACCATCGATATCTGATCGCCGCGAATATCGGCCAGCGTTTCGCTATCGGCGCCGATCATTTCCTTGCCCGTCACCACAATCGAGCCGGTGGGATGGGATGCCATCGGATAGGGCAGAAGTTGCAGGATCGACAGCGCCGTCACCGACTTGCCCGAGCCGCTTTCGCCCACCAGCGCCAGCGTCTCGCCGCGGTCGATGTCGAAGGAGACGTTGCGCACGGCTTCCACGTTGCGGGCGCCCACCTTGAAGGTGACAGACAGGTTTTTGACGGAAAGAAAGGTCATGCGCAGTCCGCTCAGCCCTGAATTTTGCGCGGGTCGTAGGCGTCGCGCACCGCTTCGCCGATGAAGACCACCAGGGTCAGCATGATCGCGAGAACAAAAAAGCTCGTGATCCCGAGCCACGGAGCGTGAAGATTGGCCTTGCCCTGGGCCACCATTTCGCCGAGCGAAGCCGACCCCGGGGGCAGGCCAAAGCCGAGAAAATCGAGCGAGGTGAGAACGGTGATCGAGCCCCCGACGATGAACGGCATGAAGGTGACGGTGGCGACCATGGCATTGGGAAAGAGATGCTTGAACATGATTTTCGGGTTCGAGACACCGAGCGCGCGTGCGGCGCGCACGTAGTCGAGGTTGCGGGCGCGCAGAAACTCAGCCCGCACGACGCCGACCAGCGCCATCCAGCTGAACAACAGCATCAGGCCCAGCAGCCACCAGAAATTGGGTTCGACGATGCTCGCCAGAATTATCAGCAGGTACAGCGTCGGCATGCCCGACCAGATCTCGATGAATCGCTGAAAGATGAGGTCGGTCCATCCGCCAAAATAGCCCTGCACCGCACCGGCAATGACGCCGACGATGGACGAGAAAAAGGTCAGCACCAGCCCGAACAGCACCGAAATGCGGAACCCGTAGATGAGCCTCGCCACTACGTCGCGGCCCTGGTCGTCAGTGCCGAGCCAGTTGACGGAGGAGGGCGGCGCTGGCGCCGGGACCGGCAGATCGAAATTAATGGTGCGATAGCTGAACTCGACCATCGGCCAGATCATCCAGCCTTTTTCGCGGATCAAGTCCTTGACAAAGGGATCGCGGTAATCGGCGTTGGTGTCGAAATCGCCGCCGAAGTGCGTCTCCCGGTAATCGGTGAGCACCGGCGAAAGCAACTCGCCGTCGTACCAGATGAGCAGGGGCCGGTCGTTGACCAGAAATTCAGCGAACAGCGACACGAAAAACAGAAACAGAAAAATCCGCAGCGACCAGTAGCCGCGCCTGTTGGCCGTGAAGTTTCGCCACCGCCTCTTGTTCAGCGGCGAAATGCGAATGCCCAGGAATTGCGACGGGCCCGCCGTGGCGGGAACCAGCTCAGACATCGCGCACCTCGAAATCAATGCGCGGATCGATGACCACGTAGGCGAGATCGCCGATCAGATTGAAAATGAGACCGAGAAGGGTAAAGAAAAATAACGTCCCGAACATAACCGGGTAATCGCGGTTGATGATGGCTTCAAACCCCAAGAGACCAAGCCCGTCCAACGAGAAGATAATTTCGATCAGCAGCGAACTGCCGAACAGGATGCCAATAAAGGCGCTGGGAAATCCGGCGATTACGATCAGCATCGCGTTGCGGAAAACGTGGCCGTAGAGCACGCGCCGTTCGGTCAGCCCCTTGGCGCGGGCCGTCATGACATACTGCTTGTTGATCTCGTCGATAAAAGAGTTCTTGGTCAGCATGGTGAGCCCGGCAAAGCCGCCGATGACCATGGCGAGAATTGGCAAAAAGATGTGCCAGAAATAATCGAGCACTTTGTCCAAGACGTTCAGGTCGCGCCAGTTCTCAGACACCAGGCCGCGCAGCGGAAACCAGTCGAAGTAAGAACCACCGGCAAACAGCACGATCAGCAGGACGGCGAACAGAAAACTCGGAACCGCGTTACCGACGATGACGACTCCGCTGGTCCAGATATCCATGCGCGAACCATCGCGAACCGCCTTGGCGATGCCCAGCGGGATCGAGATGAGATAGACCAGAATGGTGGTCCAGAGCCCGATCGAAATCGACACCGGCATCTTGTCGATCACGAGATCGATGACGCTGGTATCGCGGAAGTAGCTGTCGCCGAAATCGAAGCGCACATAGTTTCCCATCATCAGGAAAAAGCGCTCGTACATCGGCTTGTCGAAGCCATAGAGCTTTTCGATTTCCTTGATGAACGCCGGATCGAGGCCCTGGGCGCCGCGGTACTTCGACGTCGTGCCGCTGTCGGTGGGCGCGGACCGCTCCTGCGCCGATCCGCCTCCGGTCTCCGCCCCGGCGTCGCCGGTAATGCGCACGGTGGCATCGACCGCAGTGCCGGTAATCTCGGCGATCAGCTGTTCGACCGGGCCGCCGGGCGCTGCCTGGACGATGAAAAAGTTGATCACCATGATCCCGAACAGCGTCGGGATAATCAGCAAGAGCCGCCGGATGATGTAGTTCAGCATTACGTGCCTTGAGTCTGCGGCGCCGGGCTGCGGTCCGAGGCGGTGCCGATCCTAGGGTTGCGACTCTGACATTTCGATCCCTCGATGTCAGCCCGCACGCCCAGGCTCACTTTTTGATTCTGTTCAATTCATGTTGACATTTGGTGCCCGTTTCGTCGCCACCAAATATCGGATTTGAACACCTAGAGCAGCATCCGTTCAGGTGGAATCGCCTTCGGCGGTTACTGAACGGATAAAGCTGCTCTAACTTCTTAAAAAGTAGAGCAATTTTATTCGCAGGGATTGAACCGCGCCGGTTCAATCCCTACGGATATTGCTCTAGTCGGGTCGCAGGGCATCCAGCTTGGCTTCATCGATCCACCAGGTATCGAGGAAGCCCAACGCGAACGGCGGCGGATTATCGGGCCGCCCGAATATCGCCCAATAGGCGACGGTGTGGTCCGACCGGAACCACTGCGGTATCAGATAATGGTTCCACATCAACACGCGGTCGATGGCGCGGGCGGCCACGGTCAGGCTGGTCCGGTCGGTGGCCGCAGCCAGATGTTCAAGCAGGTCGTCGATCACCGGATCGGCGATGCCGCCGTAGTTGATGCTGCCTTCGGCGGCCGCCGCGGCCGACCCCCAGAAATTGCGTTCGCCGATGCCCGGCGTCATCGGGGTGCCGAACGCGATTGTCGTGATGTCGAAATCGAAGGATTGGAGCCGGTTGGCATATTGTGCCGAATCGACGATCCGTATCCGGGCGGCGATGCCGAGACGTTCGAGATTGGTAACCATCGGTGCGATGATGCGTTCGAACGACGGGCTGATGAGCAGGAATTCAAGTTCCAGGCGTTCGCCGGCCTGGTTGCGCAATTCGCCGTCCTCGACCGTCCAGCCCGCGTCTTCCAGCAGGCGCGTCGCGGTGCGCAGACTTTCGCGGATATTCCCGCTGCCGTCGGTCGCGAGTTGGGTCATCACGCCTTCGAAGAGTCCGGCGGGCAGGTTGTCGCGGTGCGGTTCCAGCAACGCGATTTCGGCCTCGTTCGGCGGGCTCTGCGCCGCCATCGGCGTATTCTGGTAAATGCTGTTGAGGCGGTCGTAAATTCCATAGAACAGGTTTTCGTTGGTCCATTCGAAATCGAAGGTCAGCCCGACCGCCTGACGCACGCGCGGGTCGGACAGTTTCGCCAGACGGGTGTTGAGCACGAACCACTGCCGGTTGGCGGGGGACTGATCGGGAATCCGGACCTTGATGACGCGCCCGTCCGCAACGGCGGGAAAATCGTAGCCTGTGGCCCAGGTCTTGGAAGTGAATTCTTCGCGAAAATCGTAGTCGCCCGCCTTGAACGCCTCGAAGGCGACGGTGCGGTCGCGATAGAAATCAAACCGGATTTCGCCGAAATTGTAGCGCCCGCGATTTACCGGCAAATGCCAGCCCCAGTATTCGCGCACCCGCTCGTAAACGATGCTGCGGCCCGGATCGGCCGATTTGATCCGGTAGGGGCCGCTCCCCATCGGCGGATCGAAAGTGGTTTTGTCGAACTCGACGGTTTCGTAGTAGTCCTTGGACAGGATCGGCATGCCCGCCGCCACCGCCGGCAGGTCGCGTTTGATCGAATCTTCGGTGAACGTGAAGGTGACGGAATCGGCGCCGACCGCCTCGACCGAGGCGATATCGGCATACTGAATCCGGTAACTGGGGCGGCCCTGTTCCTTCAAAATGTTGAAAGAATAGATTACGTCGTCGACGGTGATCGGCGATCCGTCGTGCCAGCGCGCCTCGGGCCGCAGCTTGAACGTCACCCACGCCTTTCCCGGGCCGACATCGACCGATTCGGCGATCAAGCCATAGAGCGAATCCGGTTCGTCGGCAGTCCCCGTCATCAGCGATTCGAACGGCAGGAACATCGCGACCGCGCCCATGCCGCGCAGCCGGATTCCTTTGAGAATGAACGGATTGAGGTTGTCGAACGATCCCAGATCGCGCAGCCGTACCGTGCCGCCGACGGGCGCGTTGACGTTGACGTAGTCGAACTGGGTGAAATCGCTGCCGTACTTGAGATCGCCGAACGTCGACATGCCGTGGCGCGGTTCGGCCTCGGCCGGTGCGGCGAAAAGCAACAGCCCAAGGAATGCGGCGCCGGTCAGGGTGGTCCGGCCAGTCATGGTTCCCGTCATGGCAAGTCTCCCGTCCTGGACCGGCGGCGGCGCGGCGGCGCGGGCACGAGCAACCGGGTTCAGTTGTCGCTCAGTGCCGATTCGCCCCGCTTCATTGCCTCGTCGCGCGCCGGATCGATCCACCAGGTGTTGAACCCGAGACTGTACTTCGGGGTGATTTCGGGCCGTCCGAACCGGTTCCAGTAGGCGACGCGGTACGACCGGATGTGCCACTGCGGCACGACATAATGGCTCCACAACAGCACCCGGTCGAGCGCCCGGGTGGCGGCAATCAGATGCTCGCGGTCGGGCGTGGCGATGACCTTGTCGATCAATTGGTCCACCACCGGGTCGTTGACCCCGATCAGGTTGCGGCTGCCGTTGACATCGGCGTTGTAGGACCCCCAGAAGTCGCGCTGCTCGTTGCCGGGCGACAGCGACTGGCTAAAGGTGCTGACGACGACGTCGAAATCGAACTCGTCCAGCCGGTTCTGGTACTGGGCGGTATCGACGGTGCGAATCGAGGCGCTGACGCCGAGCTTTTCGAGGTTGCTGACATAAGGCGAGACGATGCGCTCGAACGCGGGCGAGACCAGCAGGAATTCGATGTTCATGGCCTCGCCGGTGGCGGCGTTGGTGAGGGTGCCGTCCTGCACCTCCCATCCCGCCTCCTTCAGGAGGCCCAGCGCGGTCCGCAGGTTGCCGCGAATGTTGCCCGTGCCGTCGGATTTCGGCGCCCGGTATTCGGTGGTGAACACCTCATCCGGTAATTGGCTCCGGAACGGCTCAAGGTATTCGAGTTCGAGCGTCCCCGGCGTCCCCGCCGAGGCCAGTTCCGAGTTCGAGAAATAGCTCTCGGTCCGGGTGTACTGGCCGTAGAACAGGTTCCTGTTGGCCCACTCGAAATCGAAGGCATAGCCCAGCGCCGCCCGCACGTTGCGGTCGGTGAACTTGCTGCGGCGGGTGTTGAATATGAAGGCCTGCATCCCGGTCGGGTTCTGGTGGCGGATGGTTTCCTGGATCGCCAGGCCCTTTTCCTTGGCCGGGAACTCATAGCCCGTGGCCCACTGTTTGGAGCTGTTTTCCGACCGGAAGTCGTACTCGTGCGCCTTGAAGGCCTCCAGCGCCACGGTCTGATCGCGGTAATAGTCGTAACGGATTTCGTCGAAGTTGTTCTGACCCTTGTTGACCGGAAGGTTTTCGCCCCAGTAGTCCGTGACGCGCTCGTAGGTGATCGAGCGCCCGGGGTCGACCGACTTGACGCGGTAGGGGCCGCTTCCCATCGGCGGGTCGAAGGTGGTCTCGTCGAAGACGTGGGTGTCGTAATAGGCCTTCGAAAGAACCGCCAGCTGTCCCATGATGTAAGGGAGTTCGCGGTTGAGCTCACCCTCGAAGGTGAACTTGACGCGCGCGTCGCCCAGCGTCTCGGCGCTCGCCACGTTCTTATAGTAGTTGCGGTAGAACGGATGGCCCTGCGTTGTCAGAATGTCGAAACTGAACACGACGTCCTCGCCCGTCACTTGCGTGCCGTCGTGCCAGCGTGCCTCGGGCCTCAGGTTGAAGATCACCCACGACAGGTCGTCGGCGATTTCAATGGTTTCGGCCAGTTGGCCGTAATGGGCATTGGGTTCGTCGGACGAACTCGACATCAGCGTTTCGAACAATTGCCCGATTCCGGCTGCGGAGCGTCCCTTGAGAATGAACGGGTTAAGCGAATCGAACGAACCGATCGAATAGAGCGCAACCGATCCGCCCTTGGGGGCGTCGGGATTGGCGTACTCGTAGTGGGTGAAATCGGGCCCGTATTTCAGTTCGCCCGACAGCACCTGCCCGTGGACCGTGGTCGAGCCTTGCGACCAGGCCGCTCCGGTTGCGGCAAGCACCAGGCCGCCGGCAACCGCCGCCGCCGCGGCAATCCGTTTCGCCGAATGGGTCATGGGGTGCGCCTTTCCGATTCCTGCCCTGAAGCGCTGAGTCTCGCGCAACGCACAATCATAATCAATTTTGGCGGAATTGGGGGCAAAGGCCCTGAACGGCACAGGTTTATTGAGCGCGATGGCGGGCGTGCCCGGGCCTGGAGCCGCATCCGTTCAGGAGGAATCGCCTGCGGCGATCGCCGCGCGCACAACGCGGCCTTAACGTCTTGAAGGGGTGAGCAATATTGCCCGAACGGCCTGCGCCGCGCCGGCGCAAGACCTTCGGGCTATTCTTGGGCCGCCGGTCCGAGGTGCGCCAGCGCCGCCTCGTGAACGCGCGAATCGCCAGCCGCCACCACGCGGCCGTCGCTGCCGCGGCCAAGCGGCGCGCCATCCCAATCGGTGATGGTCCCGCCCGCGCCCTCGATCACCGGGACCAGCGCGGCAAAGTCGTAGTATTCCATGGTCGCTTCGATCACCAGATCGACGAAGCCCGCGGCAAGCAGGCCATAGGCATAGCAGTCGGTGCCGTATCGCACGCGCGCGGCCTGATCGCGGATGATTGCGAACGCCGCACCCTCGGCCTCGGTAAACATCGCTGCATCGGTGCAGTCGAGGGACGCCTGGCCAAGCCCGGCGCAGGGGCGCACGCTAATGTCCCGGTTGTTTAGTGTCGTCGGGCGCCCCCTGGCGCCAACCCAGCGTTCGCCCGACACCGGCTGGTCGATGATGCCCAGCACCGTTTCACCCTTGTGAACCAGTGCAATCAGGGTGCCGAACCAGGGCCGTCCGGTGACGAACGATGTTGTGCCGTCGATCGGATCCAGCACCCAGACCGAGCCGGCGCCCGCGTCCGATTCGCCGAATTCCTCGCCGATGACGCCGTGGCCGGGATAGTGCCGCGCGATGAGATCGCGCATCGCGCGCTCGCCCTCGCGGTCGGCCTGGGTAACCGGGGTCGAGTCGGCCTTGGTTTCGACCGGGATCGGTTGCCGGAAATAGGGGCGGATCGCCTCGCCGGCGGCGTCCGCCAGACGGCCCGCAAACGCAACCAGATCAGCGGGACAAGTGCTCATCCCACGATCCAAGCCGGTGCGGGTCTAGCTCGGTGGCAGGGGCAGAACGGTATCGCTGTTCTCCCGCAGGAGAAGAATGACGTTGGCGCGGTCTGCCGGATCCTTGACGCCGCCAAATCCCATCTTGGTGCCCGGCACCGCGGCCTTGGGATTCTCAAGATAGGCATCGATTTCTGCATAGCCCCAATCGCCGCCCAGGTCCCGGAAGGCCGACGAGTAACGAAACCCTTCGACGCCGCCGCGCGGCGAGCCCAGAACGCCCCACAGGTTGGGGCCGATCTTGTTGTCCTCGCCCTTTTGCAGGTTGTGGCAGGCGGTGCATTTTCGAATCGTACGCGCCCCGTCGGCGGCGCTGCCGGCATTCAAAAGCGCCGCCAGCGTCGGCACTGTCGTTGCGTCTTCGGCCTCGGTTTCGGCAGGTGCGACGCCTTCGAATGCGCCGTAGGCGTTGTGCTCGGGCACCTCAATTTCGAACAGAACGTCCGTGACCATGGCCAGGACGATCACGACCAGCAGGGTCCCAAGAAAGGTGCCGGCAAACTTATTGAATTCAAAAAAGTCCATGTCGCTCCCCGCGCTCGGTGGCGGCGCAGATTATCGGCTTTTCGCAGGCGCGCGCAACTCGTATAAAGGTCCCGCCCGCAGCGGGCCTGTGGCGCCGGAAGTCTCTGGAATCATGTTATTTTCCGGTTTTGCGGGTACGCGCGGCGGTATCGAGGCGGTGCTCCACCATGAACCCGATCGTCGTCATCCCGGCACGGCTGGCATCCCGGCGCCTTCCCGGTAAGCCGCTTGCCGAAATCGGCGGCGAGCCGATGATCGTTCACGTCTGGCGGCGCGCCCGGGAGGCGGGTCTCGGGCCCGTCCTGGTCGCCTGCGCCGAGACCGAAATCGCCGACGCGGTCCGGGCCGCAGGCGGTGATGCCGTGCTGACCCGCCGCGATCATCCCTCGGGTTCCGACCGCGTGTTCGAGGCGGTCGAATCGGTGGATGCGGACGGTGCCTACGACGTCGTTGTCAACCTGCAGGGGGATTTCCCGACCGTCGACGCGCGCGACCTTGCAGCGGTGACGGAACCCTTGTCCGATCCGGCCTGCGACATCGCCACACTGGTCAATCCATTCGCCTCATCCGCCGATATTGCCGATCCCAACAAGGTCAAGGCGGCGGTCGAAGCAGCGCCCGGCGCGCGCACCGGACGGGTGCTTTTTTTCTCGCGCAACCCGGTGCCCGCGGGCGAAGGCTCGATCTACCACCACATCGGCATCTACGCCTACCGGCGCGCGGTGCTGGCGCGGTTCGTGCGATTGCCGAGGGGCGTTCTCGAAACCCGCGAGCGGCTGGAACAGTTGCGCGCGCTTGGGGCCGGGATGCGGATCGACGCCACCTTCGTTGACAGCTCTCCGATGGGTGTCGATACTCCCGCCGATCTCGACCGGGCCCGGGCGCAGCTTGTGCCGGGCGCCTGAGCGCCGTTTGCGGCCGCACCCGCCTGATCTCTTAATCCGCTCGACAGAGTCTTCGATGTCCGACAACGATCCCGCGAATACCATTGCGTTTCAGGGGCACGCCGGTGCCTATTCGCACCTCGCCAGCCGCGACGTCTATCCCGGGATGACGGTGCTGCCTCAGCCCGATTTCGAGGCGGCCTTCGAAGCGGTCGCGACGGGTAAAGCGGCGCTGGCGATGATTCCGATCGAAAATTCGCTGGCCGGCCGGGTTGCCGACATTCACCATCTGCTGCCGGAATCCGGACTTTTTCTCGTCGCCGAGCACTTCCAGCGCGTGAACCACCATCTGATGGGAATCGAGGGCGCGACGCTCAAGGGCCTCAAGACAGTGCACAGTCACGTTCATGCCCTGGGTCAGTGCCGCGATCACATCCGCGCGCTTGGACTGACGCCCAGCGTTCAGGCCGATACCGCGGGTTCGGCGCGCGACGTGGCGGCGGCTGGCGATCCGACGCAGGCAGCGATTGCGTCTTCGATTGCCGCCGAGATCTACGGCCTCAAGATTCTCAAGCCCGATTTCGAGGATGCCGACCACAACACCACGCGCTTCGTCGTCCTGGCGCGCGAGTCAAAGCGGCCGCCTGCCGGTGCGGGTCCGGCGATGACCTCGATCGTGTTCCGGGTGCGCAACGTGCCGGCGGCGCTCTACAAGGCGATGGGCGGTTTCGCCACCAACGGTATCAACATGGTGAAGCTCGAAAGCTATCAGCTCGGCGGCACTTTCAACGCGACGCAATTCTTCGCCGACATCGAAGGCCACCCCGACGAAGTCGGCGTCAAATTCGCCTTCGAGGAACTGGAATTCTACACAAACTATTTCCGGGTTCTCGGCACCTATCCGGCACACCCGTTCCGCGGCCTGACCTGAGCGCCCCTTGCGGGGCCGCGGCCGAATCTCCCGCCCCGGCAGGTTCGATCCGTCCGGCTCAGATCGACTGGCCGATGCCGACGAATGCGGCCACGATCAGGCCGGTCCACAATGCGATCACCCACGGTTTGACCCAGATGACGGGCCACCTGAGCGCCGCCTCCGTTTCCGGATTGAAGCCTTCCTTTGCCATGCGCGCCAAAGCCGGGCCAAAGGAGGCAAAGGCAAAACGGATGCCGATGCCGCAGGCGAGAACGTAGGCGAAAATCAACGCTTTCAGGGCGAGCCAGTTCTCGACGAAGGGCGTGCCCGTCACGAACGACCACAGTGCGGCGGCGGTGAGGGCGACGATCAGGAGTACGCGGATCAGGAGATCGAGATTGGCGAGGTTCCGTCCGAGCGGCGTGCCACGCCGCCGCTCGGATGCCTTGGCGACGACGATCCAGACCGCTGTTCCGATCCAGGCGAGCCACAGCCAGGGGCCCGATATCGGAGACAGGCCCAGATTGGCCGCGAGTTGCAGTCCGACCACCAGCATCAGTTGGCTGGCGAACCCAGGAATCGAATTGATGATGCCCAGAATCTTGGCGATGGCGAGCCGCGTCTCCATCGAATGGTTGCGGTTGATGATCTGGAGCGAGGAAATGAACACGCCGATATCGGCACCCAGCCAATAGACGAAGAGAAGGACGTGGGCGAGAATCCAGAAAGTCTGAGCGTCCATTATTGTTCTTTCCGGCGGCGCGGGCGCGGTTCCGCCTGCAAGTGGGAGGGGGCCGAACCGGTCTTGGAAATCAGGCCCGCGGGGCCGGCATTCCGGACGCAGACGCGGTCGCGATTCCGGGCGGCCGCCCGGCCGCTGCCGCCAAGGATGGTGGGGTCAATAATCTTCATCGAGGACCCAGGCGCGGATCAACTGGTGCGCAATGGCCATCGGTGCCGGTACGCGCAACTTTTCGGGACCCGTCGGCGATGCGTTGCGGCCGAGCGGATCGATGCCCGGCACCGATGCGGCCTCGACCGCTGCCCGCAAGGCCGGCCGGTCGAACCATCCGGCGGCTTCGAGTTCAATCGGATCGACGGTGATCTCTTCGCTCCGCGCCTCGGCGAGGCAACCGATCATTAGCGAGGACGGATAGGGCCACGGCTGCGACGAGTGATAACGCACCGCGCCGACCGCAACCCCGGCTTCTTCCATGACCTCGCGGCGGACCGCCTCCTCGACGGTTTCGCCCGGTTCGAGGAACCCGGCCAGCGCCGAATGGAACCCTTCGGGAAACCATCTCTGGCGTCCCAACAGCGCCAGTTCGCCGTGGGTCACAAGCATGATGACGACCGGGTCTGTACGCGGGAAGTGCTGGGCGGCGCAGGACTCGTCCTCGCAGCGCCGGACATTGCCGCCATCTCTGGGCCGTGTCGGCTGGCCGCACTGAGCGCAGAACTGGTGACGCCGATGCCAGTCGATCAACGAGCGCGCCTGTGCCAGAAGTGCCGCGTCCGCCCGCACGACCCGCGACGCGAGCGGCCGGATATCGTGATAATCGCCCTTGTCCGGGAATGGCGGCGGGGTGTCGGCCGGCGCGCGAGCGGAGATGTCGATCGCGAAATGAGGGACCCGGGCGGAATCGAGGCCGAGAAGGACAGTGTGGGCCCCGGCCGCGCGTTCGGGCGCGACTTCGTCTCGCGACAGCCATATCAGGTCGGTCGCCCCGTCCTCCGTCACCAGCGCCTTCAGGTGCCAAAGCGGCAGGAATCTTGCGTTCTTGCGGTCCTCCTGAGCCTTCAGCCAGGCCTCGTCACGGCGCAGATGTCCGGCGCGGTCGAGCGTCCCGCCCGCAAATACGTTTCCTTCAAATCCGGCCCCGTCCATCATCGGCGGCGAACACTGCCACACGTCTCCGGCCCGCGCAAACCGTGCGTTTGCGGCCCTCCTCGCAACTGCTCTGGCGTTGCACTCGGCTTCACCAATCCTGATATAGTGGGTCCGGGAGACTGGCGGCGGACGGACGCCCTCGTAAACCCGGTCAGGTCCGGAAGGAAGCAGCCGTAGCGGGATGCAACCGGGTCGTTTGTTCAGTCTCCCACCGGATTCGATTTTCCATAGACTCCCCCATACCCGATGTCTGATTCCCCCTGCCCGGATAGCTACCGCGTTCTCGCCCGGAAATACCGGCCCGCGACCTTCGCCGAACTGGTGGGTCAGGACGCGATGGTGCGCACCCTTGCCAACGCTTTCGAACTGGGGCGGATTGCGCAGGCGTTCATTCTGACCGGCGTGCGCGGCGTCGGCAAAACCACCACCGCGCGCATCATCGCCAAAGCGCTCAATTGCATCGGGCCCGAGGGAACCGGCGGGCCAACGATTTCGCCGTGCGGCGAATGCGAACCCTGCCGCGCCATCGCCGAAGACCGCCATGTGGACGTGCTGGAGATTGATGGCGCCAGCCATGCGGGGGTCGATCAGATTCGCGATCTCATCGACAGCGTGCGCTATCTGCCGGCCTCGGCGCGTTTCAAAGTCTATATCGTCGATGAAGTGCACATGCTGTCGAAGCAGGCCTTCAACGCGCTTCTGAAAACACTGGAAGAACCGCCGCCGCACGTGAAGTTCGTGTTCGCCACCACCGAAATCCGCAAAGTTCCGGTGACGGTGCTGTCGCGCTGCCAGCGCTTCGACCTGCGTCGCCTCGACGGCGCCGAGCTGGCGGACCACCTGCGCGCCATCGCGTCCAAGGAAGAGGCGCCCATCGACGACGATGCGCTGGACCTGATCGCGCGCGCTGCCGAAGGGTCGGTTCGCGACGGTCTTTCGCTCCTGGATCAGGCCATAGCCTTTGCCGAGAATACGATCACCGCGCCCCAGATCCGCGACATGCTGGGTCTCGCCGACCGCGCCGAAATCATAGACCTGTTCGAGCACCTGCATGCGGGCCGCATGCCCGATGCCCTTGCGCTGGTTCGAAAACAATACGGCCTCGGCGCCGATCCGCTGGTGATTGTCCAGGACCTGCTGGCGTTCACCCATTGGCTGACGCGCCTCAAGGTGGCGCCCGGCGCGCTTGGCGACCTGGCGGCAACCGAGGCCGAGCGCGAGCGCGGCAAGGAGATTGCCGGGGCGCTCGGCGTCGCGGAACTTACCCGCACCTGGCAAATCCTGCTCAAGGGTCTGGACGAGGTGTTGAACTCGCCGCTGCCACTTGCCGCTCTCGAAATGGCCATGATCCGGCTCGCCTTTGCTGCCGATCTGCCGGTGCCGGCGGAATTGGTGCGCGATCTCAAAGGTGCGCCCGCGCCCGCGCCGGCACCGGCATCCGCCCCGGCACCGGCGACAGCGCCGCCCCCGTCCGGAACGGCCGGTGGCGCGGCCGCCGCGCTGGCCCGCGACGCCGACCCGGCTGGCGATGAATCGCCGGCACCGCCGCCGCCGGTACCCACGGCCCAATCGGACGCCCCGTCCGGGCCACCGACCGTCGAAAACTTCCGCGATGCGGTTCAGCTTGCGGCCGATCGGGGCGAATTGCGGCTTTACGCCAACCTCCGCACCGACGTTCATGTGGTGCGCTTCGAGTCCGGCAGCCTGGAGATTCGGCTTGGCGCACAGGCGCCCAGGAATCTGCCCAACCGCCTCGGCCAGTTTCTTGAAAAGGCCACCGGGCGGCGCTGGGTGGTGTCGGTCTCGAACCAGGAAGGGGCGGCGACACTGGAGGATCAGGATGCCGCGACGCGCGCCGAACGCCATGCCCAGGCGGCCGCCCATCCGTTGGTGCGCAAGGTGCTCGAGACATTTCCCGGTGCCGAAATTCGCGCCGTGCGCGACGTCGGACCGGACACCGGCGAATTTGTGGACCCCTCCGGGGAAGAAGAGGACGACTCATGAAGAATGTCGGCCGCATGATGAAGCAGGCGCAGGAGGTCCAGGCCAAGATGGCCGAGATGCAGGCGGCGCTTGAATCGCAGGAAATATCCGGTGCGTCCGGTGCGGGCATGGTCGAGGTGACGCTCACCGGCAAGGGCGAGATGCGCAAGCTGCGGATCGACCCCTCGCTCCTGAAGGCGGCCGAAGTCGAGGTGCTCGAAGATCTGGTGATCGCCGCCCACAACGATGCCAAGTCCAAGGTCGAGGCCTATATCGCCGAGGAAATGGGCAAGGTCACCGGTGGGCTCCAGTTGCCGCCGGGATTCAAATTGCCTTTCTGATGATGTGCAGAGGCTCGCAATGACGGGCGGCGACATCGAACGCCTGATCCAACGCCTTTCCAAACTGCCGGGGCTTGGGCCGCGGTCCGCCCGCCGCGCCGCGCTCTACCTGCTCAAACGCAAGGAGACAGCCCTTGGCCCGCTCGCCGAGGCGCTAGCGGCGGCGGCGGAAAACGTACGCACCTGTTCCGAGTGCGGAAACCTCGATGCCGTCGATCCCTGCATGGTATGCGCCGACCCGGAACGCGATGACTCAGCAATCTGCGTCGTCGAGGACGTTGCCGATCTGTGGGCGCTGGAGCGCGCCGTCGTCTACCGGGGGCGCTACCACGTGCTGGGCGGGACGCTCTCGGCGCTTGACGGGGTCGGCCCCGAAGATCTTGCCATCGCCGGCCTTGTCACACGCGCGCGCGCCGCCAACGTGACCGAGATCATCCTCGCCACCTCGGCGACGGTCGAGGGCCAGACCACGGCGCACTACATCATCGACCGGCTCGACGATTGCGGCGTCACGGTTTCGCGCCTCGCCCACGGCATCCCGGTCGGCGGCGAACTCGATTACCTCGACGACGGCACGCTCGCGACCGCGCTGAAGTCACGCCGGCCGCTTTAGCGCTTTTCCCGTTCGCATGCGCTCACGCGAAAAGCTCTATTCCTTTGACATAGAACGTAAGTCGTCGTCGCCGGCGATTCCGCCGGCTCGGGATTTGCTTTAGCCGCTTTTGCTTCCGCCCGCGCTATCGAACGGCAGCGTCGCGCTTGCTTCGGGCGCGGGCGCAACGGCGGCCGCGATTTCGCCGACCTCGCCGGCTTCTTCTATTTGCAGGTCTTCAATGCGCTCGCCGCGCTTGACGATTTTTTCCGAGGACGTGCGGATCTGCCGGATGTCGTTGGTGGCCTGATCGAAATGGCTTTGCAGGTTGCCGACGCGTTTGTCGAGCCGCGTCACGTCGTCGAGGAGCTTGTGGATTTCCTGCTGGATGATGTGGGCCTGCTCGCGCATCCGCACGTCTTTGAGGATCGCGCGGACGGTGTTGAGGGTTGCCATCAGGGTCGTCGGCGAAACGATCCAGACGCGCTTGCGATACGAGTATTCCGTTACGTCGGTGAAGTTGGCATAGAGTTCGGCGTACACCGCTTCGGACGGCAAAAACATCAATGCCGATTCGGCGGTCTCGCCCGGTAAAATGTACTTTTCCGCGATGTCGTCGATGTGTTTCTTCAGATCGATACGAAACTGGCGCGCCGCCAGCGTCTTTTCATTGTCGCCGGGCGCGTTGCGCAAGCTGTGAAAACTTTCCAGCGGGAATTTGGCATCGACCGCGATCGATCCCGGCGGATTGGGCAGCAGGATCAGGCAGTCGGCGCGTTTTTTGTTCGAAAGCGTGGCCTGCATTTCGAAAGCATCGGGCGGCAGAATGTTCTGCACCAGATCCGCAAGCTGGACTTCGCCGAAGGCGCCGCGCGCCTGTTTGTGGGCAAGGATGTCCTGCAAACCGACAACTTGGCCCGACAGTTCGACGATATTTTTCTGCGCCTCATCGATGACGTTGAGGTGCTTTTTCAGATCGCCGAGCGACTGCGCGGTCTTGAGGGCGCTGGCCTCGAGCTTGTCGCCCATGCCCTTGGAGACGGTGTCGAGGCGCTCGTTGAGGGCCTTGGTGAGCTGGGCCTGGGTCGTGGTCTGAGCCTCGGCGAGCGCCTTGATCCGCACCATGATTTCGCTTTGGGCTTCGCTCAGCGCCCGGGTACGCTCGGCCCATACTGCGTCTTCCTGCGTGGCGCTTCGGCCGCGGCCCCGGCCGAAGCGCACCACTACAAACAGGGTTGCCACGGCCGCTACGACCACCACGGCGGCGAGTATCTGGACAAATTCCGACATTGGCGAAACCCCGGCGGTTGACGCCCGCACCATAGCACCGAACCGCACCGGGTCCCCTTGCTTGACGGGCTCGGGCGAGGTCCCTACCAAGGGCCCACGGCGGCGCCCGCCTTCCCGAATATTGACGCCCATGGCCCCCCTCACACTCATTACCGCCCCCGACCCCCGCCTCAAGCTGAAATCCGCGCCGGTGGAGAAGGTCGATGCGCGCATCCGGTCCCTGACCGACGACATGCTCAAAATCATGTATGCGGCGCCCGGCATCGGGCTCAGCGCGATCCAGGTCGGCGTGCTCGAGCGGGTGATCGTGATCGACCTCGCCAAGGACCCCGACCCGCCGGCGCCAATCCGGCTCATCAATCCGGAAATTCTGGTGCGGTCCGACGAAAGGGCCGTGTTTCAGGAAGGCTGCCTGTCGTTTCCCGAATACTTCGCCGATGTCGAGCGGGCCAACGTCGTCACGGTGCGCTATCTCGACCTGGACAGTGAAATCCGCACCCTCGAGGCCGAGGGGATGCTCGCCACCTGCATCCAGCACGAGATCGACCACCTCGACGGCATCCTGTTCGTCGATCACATCTCGGGCCTCAGGCGGAACATCATTCTCCGCAAGCTGGCCAAGTTGAAACGGTTGGAGGCGGCGAGTACGTGACCGCTCGGCTCAGGCTCGTGTTCATGGGAACGCCGGAATTCGCGGTGCCGTCCCTGAACGCGCTGATCGCGGCCGGACACGACTTGGTCTGCGTCTATTCGCAGCCGCCACGACCGGCCGGCCGCGGCCAGGCTGCGCGCAAATCGCCGTTGCAGGTGGCGGCCGAGGACGCGCGAATCGAGGTGCGCTGTCCCGCGACCTTCAAACACCAGCCGGAGCGGGACGCGTTTGCGGCGCTGGCGGCCGATGCGGCCTGTGTCGCCGCCTACGGGTTGATCCTGCCCAAGCCGGTTCTCGATGCGCCACGGCTTGGCTGTTACAACGTTCATGCCTCGATCCTGCCGCGCTGGCGCGGCGCTGCGCCGATCCAGCGGGCGATCCTGGCGGGCGATACGGAGACCGGCATTTCGATCATGCGAATGGACGAAGGTCTCGACACCGGCGCGGTGCTGGCGGTCGAACGGACGCCCATCGGACCCGATGCGACGGCGGGCGAGTTGCACGACCGGCTCGCGGCGATGGGCGCGGATCTGCTGGTGCAGGCGCTAGCCGATGTTGCCGCCGGAACAGCCGTTCTACATCCCCAACCGGAATCGGGTGCGACCTACGCCGCGAAGATTTCGCGCGCCGATACCCGGATCGACTGGACCCGGCCGGCGGACGCGGTCTTGCGGCAAATCCGCGCCCTCAGTCCGCGCCCCGGGGCCTGGACCGAACGGGACGGCGAACGATTGCGGGTGCTGACGGCGGACCCTGAGGACGGCGACGGCGCGCCGGGTCATGCCCTCGACGCGCGCCTGTTGATCGCCTGCGGCTCAGGCGCGCTGCGGCTGACGCGGCTTCAGCGCGCCGGGCGCAAGGCGATGGGGGCGGAGGAACTGCTGCGCGGTCTTGCCGTGCCCGCGGGCACAGGTCTGGACTAGCGTCGATGCCGCGCTATCGCCTGACGATCGAATACGACGGTGGCGCGTTCGTCGGCTGGCAGCGTCAGGCCAACGGCCCCTCGATTCAGCAGGCCCTGGAAGCGGCGGTGCTCGGCTTTTCGGGCGAAACGGTGACGGTCGAGGGTGCGGGCCGCACCGATGGCGGGGTTCATGCGCTGGGGCAGGTGGCGCATTTCGATCTGGCTGCGGACGCGGCACCGGAAACGGTCATGAACGCGCTCAACGCCCACCTGCGCCCGGCCGCGATTGCGGTGCTCGACGCCGCCGTTTCGGCACCCGATTTCCATGCCCGGTTTTCCGCCACCGGCCGGCATTATCGCTATCGCATATTGAACCGGCGCGCGCCGGCGGCGCTTGAGGCCGGCCGGGTGTGGCCGGTGATGGTGCACCTGAACGCAAGGGCGATGCACCGGGCGGCGCAGGCGCTGGTGGGCAGGCACGACTTCACCTCGTTCCGGTCGGTTCATTGCCAGGCGAAATCGCCGGTCAAGACACTCGATTCGTTGAGTGTCCGCCGCCGCGGCGACGAAATTCAGATCGAGGCCCGGGCGCGGTCGTTCCTGCACAACCAGGTCCGCGCCATCGCCGGGAGCCTGAAAAAAGTCGGCGAAGGCAAATGGCCGGAAAACGAAATTGCCGAAGCGCTTGCCGCCCGCGACCGGGCGCGCGCCGGGCCTACGGCGCCCCCTGAGGGGCTTTACCTGGTGGGTGTCGAATACGGCTTATCCTAGAGTCCCGCACGGTGGAATTGAGTCCTCAAACGTGATCCGCGAACCTCCGCTAACGTCTTGAAAGTGTTCAGTTAACTGCGGCGTCTGGGCCCGGTTCCGCCGCATCCCAACGTCGATTTCAACCCCTAGACCAGACGGTCGAAACCAACGTCGATCATCACTTCCAGCAGCACGTCCACCGCCACCAAGCCGGCGGCGATCGGCGCGCTGGTTTCGAGGGCGCTCCGGGTCACAAACCACTCATAGAACAGCACGGCGCCCAGGGTCGCGAGATACAGCAGTGCGCCGAGATCGCTGTCGAGCCCGCCGAGCGCGGCGATGATATTAACCGGCACGAAGAGCACCGATTGCAGCACAGCGGCCCAGTTCAAGGCGACGATGAACCGGACGTAGTTGGGGGTCAGGCGTAACAGGATGGCAAGCCCGATCATCGCCACCGGAAATGCGATCCAGCCAAGGGCATAGCCGACGCCCTTGACGGCGACAAACGTCGTCATGCCGACGGGGGTGCCCTCGAAGTTGATCGCCAAAAAAAAGATGTAGAGCGGCAACACCAGTCCCGCTGCCCAAAACGACCGCCAGAACCCCTCGAACGAAACGTCGAAGGCCGCCATGCCGCCGGCATCGAATCGCGCGAGCCGCAACGCCCCGGTGAGAGAGCGGGTGAAAAAGGCAACGTCGGGCATCAGGACTCGAAGAACCGCGCCAGCACGGCGGCGTATATGTCGGTGACCGCTTCGATATCGGCGAGGGCAATGCGTTCGTCGATCTTGTGCATGGTCGCGCCGATCAGGCCGAATTCCGCCACCGGCACATGATCCTTGATGAACCGCGCGTCCGAGGTGCCGCCGGTGGTGCTGAGTTCCGGTTCGACGCCGAGGCGGGTCCGCACGGCTTCGGCGATCAGGCCGCTCAAGGGTCCGGGCGCGGTCAGGAACGCTTCGCCGGTTATCTGGACTTCGAGGCCGTAGTCCAAATTCGTCCGGTCGAACCGTTGGCGCAGCCAGGCAACGATCGAACGGGAGGTATGCAGATCGTTGAAGCGCACGTTGAAAGCCGCCGTGGCGCGGGCCGGGATCACGTTGGCGGCCGGATTGCCGACGTCGATGGTGGTGACTTCGATGCGGCTTGCCTGGAAGTGCTCGGTGCCTTCATCGAGGGGCTCGTTCAATATTTCGGCCAGCATCCGCACCAGTCCGGGCACCGGGTTGTCGGCCAGGTTCGGATAGGCGACGTGTCCCTGCGTGCCGGTGACGGTCAGCGTCGCATTCAACGAGCCGCGCCGGCCGATCTTGATCATGTCGCCCAGCCGCTCCGGATTGGTCGGTTCGCCCACCAGACAGGCGTCGATGTTTTCGCCGTTGGCCTGCATCCAGTCGAGTACTTTGGCGGTGCCGTTGATGGCCTCGCCTTCCTCGTCGCCCGTTATCAGCAGACTGATCGAACCGGGCAGGGAATCGCCCCGTGCCGCCACGATTTGCGCGGCGGCGGCCGCGAACGCGGCGATCGCCGATTTCATGTCGGACGCGCCGCGCCCATAGAGATATCCGTCGCTGATTTCGGCGCCGAACGGATCGACCGTCCAGGCCTCACGGTCGCCCACCGGCACAACATCGGTGTGCCCGGCAAAACAGAAATTCGGCGACGCGGTTCCGTGGCGCGCGTAGAGGTTCTGGATTTCGGCGTGCCCGGGTTCCGAAAAGGCGAGTCGCTCGCAACGGAAGCCGATTCCTTCCAACGCCCGTTGCAACACGTCGAGCGCGCCGCCGTCGTTCGGCGTCACGCTGTTGCAGCGAATCAGGTCGCGCGCTAGCGCGAGGGCATCGAGTTCGGGTTTATGGGACACGGGTTGCTTCCCCTGGGCCGCAGCGGGCGGGCGAAGGTCAGTCCCGCAGCAGTTCGTTGATTGAAGTCTTGGCGCGGGTCTTCGCATCCACCTGTTTGACGATCACAGCGCAATAGAGCGACGGTCCGGGCGATCCGTCAGCGAGCGGCTTGGCCGGCAGCGACCCCGGCACCACCACCGAGTAGGCGGGTACGCGGCCATGATGGATGTCGCCCGAAACCCGATCGACGATCTTGGTCGAGGCGCCGATGAAAACGCCCATCGACAACACCGCGCCGGTTTCCACGATTACCCCTTCGGCCACTTCCGAGCGTGCGCCGATGAAGCAATCGTCCTCGATGATCACCGGGTTGGCCTGCAACGGTTCGAGCACGCCGCCGATGCCGGCGCCGCCCGAAATATGACAGTTCTTGCCAATCTGGGCGCAGCTTCCGACCGTCGCCCAGGTGTCGACCATGGTGCCGGTATCGACGTAGGCGCCGAGGTTCACGAAACACGGCATCAGCACGACACCGGGGGCGATATAGGCCGAATGACGGACGATGCAATTGGGCACCGCGCGGAATCCTGCATCGCGAAACCGGGTCTCGTCCCAATCCGCAAACTTGGACGGCACCTTGTCGTACCAGGGCGCGTTGGCGCCGGGTCCGCCCGCAATCGGTTCCATATCGTTGAGCCGGAACGAAAGCAGCACGGCCTTCTTCAGCCACTGGTTCACGGTCCAGCCGTTCGCCGTCTTCTCGGCTACGCGCATGGTGCCGCTGTCGAGCGCCGCCAGCGCGGCCTTGACCGCGTCACGCACGGCTCCCACGGTCGCGGGCGAGAGCGACTCGCGATCCTCCCACGCCTGATTGATGGTCTGTTCCAAGGATTCCGAAGACATGGCGGCAATAACGGTCGGTGAAAAGCGCGCTGACAATACCGGCGCGCCTTCGGCTGTCAACCGCGTGCCGGCGGATCTCCCCGGCCGGCTAGCGTCTGGAGGAAAGAAAGAAGGTCCGCAGCGACGTGGTGGATGTGATCCTCGCCTGCCCCATCGGCGGCCCAGTCGGGGCTGCCTTTAACCCATATCGTCTTCATGCCGAGGTCCGCCGCCGGCTTCAGGTTCCGGGCGATATCTTCGATCATTGCTGCCGACGAAGGCTCGATCCGGTGCATCTGGATCATGGCCGCGAACGGTGCAGGATCGGGCTTGGGAACGTAGTCGGCATCAATGATGTCGTGGATCGCTTCGAAATGGTCCCCGACCCCCAAATGGTCCAGTACCCGTCCGGCGTGATGGCGGCTCGCATTGGTGTAAACGAGTTTCCGGCCCGGCAGCGTCTTCAGGGCGGCGTCGAGCCGGGCGCCATCCGGCAGTTCCGACAGATCGATTTGCTCGACGTAGTCGAGAAAAGGTGCCGGTTCGACCCCATGAACGGTCATCAATCCCCTCAGCGTGGTGCCGTGGTCGCGCAAATACCCCTTCTGAACCTTCCGGGCCTCTTCAGGGCCTACATCCAGGATGAGGGCCACAAATTCGCCAATTCGACGCTCGACCTGCCGGAAAAGCTGGCCATTTGCGGGGTATAGGGTGTTGTCGAGGTCGAAAATCCAGGTTTCGACCGCAGAAAAGGGGGAATCGGGCGCCATCGGGCGCAGTTTGGGGCGACTTGGGCCCGGGCACAAGGCCACTGACGTTTACCGAATATTTGCCATATTCAGTCCATGCTCGCGTTTGCAGCCGGGTCCCGAGCCGTGCCGTCCGGGCACGGGTGAGCCCCACCATGGCGGTTTGACGGATGAGAGATATTCCACGCCTCGACAGTGCCGTGCGCGACGACCGCAACCGGTTCGTCGCATTTGCCTTCGCCGCTGCCGATACCCTGCTGGAAATCGACATGGCGGGGGTGATCCACTATGCGGCCGGCGCCACCGACCACATCGCCGGTCTGACAACGCAATCCCTGCGCGGCCGCAATATCGTCGATCTACTCGTGCCGGAAAGCCGTGACCCGTTCCGGACGGCTTTGGCGGCGGCGGCGCGCGGCCGGATCGGTCCCTTGTCGGTGCGCATTCAGGGCGGCGAAGAGAGCGCCCCGGCGATCCTGAACGGTTCGCATTTCCCCGAATTCGGCGATCATGTCTATCTCACGCTGGCGACGCCGCGTCCGGAGATGTCGCTCGCGGGCTTGCCCGAAGTCGATGCCCACGGGTTGGTTCGTGCCGACGATTTTGCCGACCTTGCCCTTGAAGCGGTGCGCGACGTCAAGGACGGCGACGCGGCACCGGAAATGACCATGCTGGCCCTCGACGGACTGGGACGGCTGGAGGAAAGTCTCGACACCGGTGCCGCGGCCAATCTTGTGCAGGCCATCTCGGACCGAATGCGCGGTCATGCCCTGGACGGGACTGCCATCGGCCAACTCACCGGCGAGCGGTTCAGCCTGGTCCACGAAGCCGGTCACGACCTGAGCGAGTTCACGACCGGCCTTTTGTCGCTCACGCGCGAGGCGGACCCCAGCGGCCGCGGTCTGAAAATCGATACCTCGACGCTGTCGCTGGCGGCGGACACGTTGAACGAGGCCGACTTCGCCAAGGCCCTGCTCTACACCGTCAACCAGTTCTCAAAGCAGCGCCAGGACTTCACCATCGGCGATCTGGTTCAGGCGCACCAAGAACAGAGCGCCGAAACCGTCAGGCGTATCCAGTCGTGGCGCCGCACCATCGAGAACGAAGACTTCGATGTGCTGTTTCAACCCATCGTCGATATCCGCTCGCGTCAGCCCCATCACTACGAAGCGCTGGCCCGGCTGCCGCAGTCGGGCGCCGACGCCTCGCCCTACGAATTCATCCGCTTTGCCGAGGAAACTGGCGTCATCGGCGAATTCGATCTCGCCATGACGGCCAGGGTCGCCGACCGGATCGCCCAGGCCGCCGATCACGGCGATAGCCTCAAGATCGCCGTCAATCTTTCGGGACGGTCGCTCGACAACGACCGTTTCGTCCACGATCTGCTGCGGTTGTTGCGCGAGCGCCCGGAGACACAGGGGCACCTCATGTTTGAGGTCACCGAATCGGCAAAAATCGAAGACCTGTCCGGCACCGGAAGAATCATCAACCGGATCCGGTCGGCCGGCCATGCCGTCAGTCTCGACGATTTCGGCGCTGGCGCCGCCGCTTACCAGTACCTGCGCGAACTTGAGGTCGATTTCGTCAAGATTGACGGAGTCTATGTGCGCGATGCGCTGACAACGCCCAACGGCAAAGCATTTCTCCGTTCGATCGCGTCGCTGTGCGCCGAGCTCGGCATCGACGCGATCGGCGAAATGGTTGAAACCGAGGAGGAGGCCCGCTTCCTGAGCAGTGCCGGGGTCCGCTTCGGCCAGGGCTATTTGTTTGGGCGGCCGGGGATGGGCCTGTTGGGGCGGCGCCGCGAGGCGGGCTAGATCAGAAGGGTGCGATCCGGGCCGGCCCTCAAGTAGAATGGCGCGGGTGGCGCAACGGCGTCCCCGGAAAGATTACCTGCGCGTGGCCGGGGACCGGCCGCGCCGCAAGACCCGGGGGCCGGGGAGACAGGCGCGTGGACGGCAACTTGAATCGATACGGCCGGCTCGAGGTCTCGCCGGGAACGATCATCGCGGCGTTTCCGGGGCCGGCCCTGCTGACCGATGGCGCAGGCCAGGTACTGGCGGCCAATGCCGCCGCCGCCTCGCTGATCGCGGCCCTTCACAGCGGACGTCTGCCGCAGCTCTCGGACGCGATCGGGGACCTTGCTCAGGGCGAGCGACCCTACGCCGAAAAGATCGACCTTACCGAGGTCGGTGGCGAGACCGCTCTGGACGTCATGATCCTGCCGTTGCGCGATCCGGACTCGGGCGGGACACCCTTTGCCCTAATCCTGAGCCGCGAATCGACGCTGGAACGAAATTTCATCAACGCCCTCGTCGCCTCGCGGCAACTGTTCAAAGATTTGGTCAGCTGCTCGTCCGATTTCGCCTGGGAGACCCGCGCCGACGGCACCCTCGGGTTCGTGTAGAGCCGCGGCGCCATGGGGTATTCGGCGCGCGAACTTTACGGCCGGCTGCCACGCGGCATGGTGGTGGACGGAGGCGACCCGGGGGGCGCCGTTTCCATTCGAAAGCCGCGTCGCCCTCGAAGAGGTCGAGGTGTGGCTGTTCGACGCCGACGGTAAGCCCGCGTGCTTGCTGACGTCCTGCGTGCCGGTCGTCGATGAACACGGAACCTGGCAGGGAACCCGTGGCGTCTGCCGCGACGTGACCCAGGCGCGCGAACGCGATGCCGCGCTGGACCGCGCCCGCAACCGCGAACGCCTGCTGGGCGATATCGTCGATGCGATCCGCACCCAGGTCGAGCCCGCGCGCATGTTGGAAGAGGCGGCGCGGGCGACCGCAGGCGCGTTACCGGCCGATCATTGCTGGATCTTGCGGACCGATTCCACCGGGGCCCTGGCGGGCATCGCCCAGTCGGTACGGCCGGTGGAGTCGATCCCCTCCGAGGCGGTCAATGCCGCCACCAATGCGCTCGAGCTCGACACCGAGGAAGGGGTGGTCGCGGTCGAGTCCTCGGGTCTCAGGGTTCTCGCGGCGGCCGCGCGCTATCACGATGCTCTCAACGGTGCGATCTGCATTGCCCGTGCACCGGACGCCGGACCCTGGGACGAGGACACGACGACGTTGCTGGAAGGGGTGGGCGATCATCTGGGAATCGCGATCGCGCAAATCGAAAGCCACGAAAAATTGGAGGAGCTCTCGCGCACCGACTAATTGACGGGCCTGCTCAACCGCCGCGCCTTCTTCAGCGACATCGAACAGCGCCTTCAGGTGCTGACCCGGCGCAAGCGGCGGGCAGCCCTGTTCTACATCGATCTCGACAATTTCAAGCAGGTCAACGACATCCACGGCCACAAGCGCGGCGACGAGGCGCTGGTGGCGTTGAGCCATATCCTGGTCGAGGGCAGCCGCATTGGCGACCTGGTCTCGCGGCTGGGCGGCGACGAGTTTGCGATGTGGCTGGAAGAGACTGACGAAACGGCGGCCGTGCACAAAGCCGAAGCCCTGTTCGGCGCCGCCCGCGCGTTAGAAGAATATTCAGGCGGGCCCGATCATCCGCTCGGGATTTCGGTGGGGATCGCGGTGACCGACCCGGATTCGCGCGAGCCGCTAAAAAGCCTGATCGCCCGCTCCGACGGCGCCATGTACATGATCAAGCACGGCTCCAAGGGCAGTTACGCGATCGCCGAACCGGCGGCGTCGGTTTCCGAGGCGGGGGCGTAATGGTTCTGGGTCGCATATTCGGGCGCGGCAAGAGTGGCAAGGTTGGCAAAGGCTCCGCCGCCCCGCTCACCTATGCCAGGGAGAAGGAACTCGCCCGCGCCGACGACGGCGAGTTGCGCGTCGAACTTGCGGCGCGGGAAGATACTCGCCCGGAGATTCTTTATTACCTCGCCGAGGACGAGTCGCGCGAGGTACGCCGCGAAATCGCGCGTAACCCGAAGACGCCGCGCCAGGCCGACAAGTTGCTGGCAACCGACGTCGATGATCGGGTGCGTTGCGATCTTGCCTTCAAGATCGGGCGCCTGATCCCCGGCGTCACCGAGCGCGAATCCACCAAGCTGCAAAACCTCACCTTCGAGGTCCTGAGCATTCTGGCGCGTGACCAGTTGCCGCGCGTGCGCCAGGTCGTTGCTGAGGAGATTCGCCACGCCGAACACGTTCCCGGCGCCATCATCCAGGATCTGGCGCAGGATATCGAATTGATCGTCTCGGCACCGATCCTTGAGTATTCGGTCTTGCTGAGCGATCACGACATTCTCGAAATTGTCGCCAATTCGGCTGATTCAGGCGTCCTCAGCGCGATCTCGCGGCGCAACAACGTGAGCGATATGGTGTGCGGCGCGATCGTCGATTCCGGCGACGAAAGGGCGGTGGCGGCGCTGCTTGCCAATACCAGTGCCCAAATCCGGGAAGAAACCCTCGATTCGCTCATCGACAGCGCGGCCGAGGTCACAAGCGGGCACGAACAGATGGTGCG
>PVBE010748690.1_pt1 | contig 34765 bp, 27 predicted proteins | sample 1631181 | NCBI WGS metagenome assembly PVBE01 (sample SAMN08397723, study PRJNA350692) | Marine metagenome, whole genome shotgun sequencing project. | isolation source: water | place: Pacific Ocean | collected 2012-04
CGTCGCAAGGGTCGCTGCCGGCTGGCCGGGCTCGGCCTTGGCCGGACGGGTTTCGCACCCGCTGGACGGCGTACCAAGTTTCAAGAACTACCGCATGTGTTCCCTCCTCTCAGACCAGCCTTGCCTGGTCGCACCAATGCCAGTCAGTTAGATCGATTCTGGTGGAAGACCAACGACTTCAGGCCCGCCCTTCGCGCGACCGCCGCCCTGCCGGTCGGGGGGACGCGCGTCCGCATGGGCCTGCCGCCGGACCTGGGAGGTCGACCTCTGCCGTGCAGGTCGCCTGGGACGAATGGCCGGCCTGTCCGCATCCCCGGAGGCGAGCCTGCGGGGAACTCGCATCTCCGAGCGGAGGCCCCGCACCCCCCGACCCCCTCCCGAGGGGGCGGCGAGGAAGGCCCCCCAAGAGCCCCCCAGGAGGGGGGCCCGTCGGCTGTCCAAGCTCTTCGAACACGCCGGGGAGGGTCGTCGGCATACGCCGACGAGCCCTGCCGGTCGGCAGGGCGGCGGCTTGGCAACGCGCAGCGGCACCCGTTGAGGTCGCATAGGAATCTCCTATGTGATCGGCATTGCCTCTAGACTCCTTTCAGATCTCGTGGTCGTGACCCGACGGCCCGTTCACCGGCGCAGACCCAGCACCCGCGAAAAGCGCAGCCGGGTAGCCGCGACGGCGACGCGGCAGTCGCAGCCCTTGTCGCTCCGTGCGGTCGACGGCGCGCCGCCCGGATCGGGCGCGGGGTCGAGGTCCGGGTCCGGGTCCGGGTCCGGGTCCGGGTCCGGGTCCGGGCTTCCCAGCTCCCGCGCGCCGATGTCGGGCAAGCCGTCCGGGGTCCGGTCGTTGATCCCGGGCAGCAGGACGCCGGAGTCCTGCAGGCCCGGGTCATCGGGCGCGCCGAACACGCCGTTGGGTTGCAGGCCGGTGGCGGCGGTGAAGTCGGCGAGGGCATCGTACCGGACCCCCAGCCACTTGATGACCGGGCCCCCGTCGCCACGGTCGGTCCACAGGGCGTCGTAGTCCATGTCGACCGGGGCCAGCAGGGTCTCCGGGATGAGCTCGAACACGTAGCGGTGGGCGGACCAGATGTTGTTGCGCGACACCAACGGGCCGAACGGCAGGGACGGGGCCCAGGCCTGGCCCGCGCCGCCCTCGCCCGGGCGGCCCCCCGCATCGTCGGCGTCGGCCGGCAGCGCGGTGTTGTGATAGGCGAAGATCGGCCCGCTCGATCCGTTGTTCAGCTTGAGGGCGTGATCGATGTAGCCGGTGATCGAGGTGCGGATCAGCCACGTGGGCCCGACCTGGATCGGCGCCAGGGAGATGGCGTTCTTCACCTGCTCGATGCGGTTGTCCCAGAAACGCACGTTCACGCAGGCGCCCTCTGGCTCCAAGCCGTCGTCGGACGCCCGGCGGATGACGTTGTCGTAGACGTCGGTCTCGGTGGCGACGCCCTCGTCCGGCGCGTCGGTGAACTCGCCCACGTAGATCCCGTTGAAGGGGCCGTCGATGGTGTTGCGTCGCACCACGTTGCCCCGCCCGCCGGACACGCCGATGCCCGAGGCCTCGGGCGTGTGGGCCTTGACCGCCCCCCAGGGCCAGCGCCAGGCGCCGTCGTCTTCGATGACGTTGTCCTGGACCACGTTGTCCGCGGAGCCCTTGCGGATCTTCACGCCGGTGTTGAGGTGGTGGATGTGGTTGTCCCGCACGACCACCCGGTCGCTGGAGCGGATGTCCACGCCGTAGCCCGTGTACCGCCCCAAGCCGTAGTGCCGGATCTCGAACCCCTCGATCACCACATCGTGCTGGTCTTCGAGGTGGAAACCCCCCGGCAGGGTGGCCACGTGCACCGGTCGCCCGGTCGGGTCGCTGCGGTCCGGTAGCCGCAGATGCAGCGTCCCGGCCTGCCCGTCGATGAAGTAGCCGCCCGGCAGACCCGCCGTCTCGTCCTGCAGGTCGGCGAGGGACGTGTAGTCGTAGATCCGCCGACCCTCGACCTCGACGTACAGCGAGTCGCCGGCGAACCGCGTGTGGAAGATCCCGTCGTCGCCGCCCTCCCACGGCGCCTCGCCCGACGCGAGGGTCGGGTCCGCCCCATCGAGGATCACGCCCGGCCCGGCCGCCTGGAACACGACCGGCGTCCCCGGTTCACCCGAGCGGCTCACCTCGACCGTCTCCCGGTACACCCCGGGCATCACCTGCACGAGGACACCCGGCCCCGCCGCCGCCGCCGCCTCGGTGATGGTCGCGAACGCCGAGGGGTCCCCGGCGTCCACCACCACGGTCCGGTCGACGGGATACGCCTGCGGAGGGTCCGCCCGGGTCGTGAAGGTGGCCGCGGGACCGCCGGCCACCCGGACCTCGTATTCGGTCGCCGGCGCCAGCCAGAACAGGCTCCCGACCCAGCGACCGCCCTCGATGGCCACCAGCGGGTGCCCGGTCCGCCAGTCGGCCTCGCCGGTGGGGCGCCACCGAACCTCGCCCTCGCCCCGGGCGCCGGCCGGCAGCCGGAGCCCCGCGGCCCGCTGGGTGGCGTGCACCGCCGGCGGCGCCTGGCCCCGCGCGGGGCCCACCGTCAGGGCGATCAGCAGGGACAGGGCCATGGCCCATCGGGCCGCAGCCCGCCCCGGTTGTCAACGGAGGACGCCGCCAGCGATCATCCACGGCTCATGCGTGCGTGCGCCGTCATCTCCTTGCTCTTCGCGCTCTGGCCGTCCGTGGCCGCGGGCTTCGGCGAGCCGCGCTCCAAGATCAACGTGATCGACGCCAGCAAGGCGCCCGAGATGTGGGTGTTCACCACCCTGCTCGACGCCAAGGACCGACCGGTGCCGCCGTCCAAGGTCGAGGGCGTCGAGGTCTGGATGAACGGTCGAAAGGTGTCGGCAGGCCCGATCCCGCTGCCGCTCAAGGACACCGACCAAGGCCTCGCAATGGCCCTCGTCCTGTGCGGCACCAAGCAGTGCCAGAAGCTCAAGAAGGTGCAGAGCAAGGGCATGCAGGCCCTCGGTGAGCTCGCGCGCCCGGTCGACGTAGGCACCGCCTGGGTCTACGAGAACAACGTCCGCAACACGACCGAGGGCAAGTGGGCGCCGCTGGCCGACGCCACCGGCGGGATCGCAAAGGCCCGCGTGTCGTCCACCGCCTACAAGAGCAAGTGGCTCGCCGCCGTCCAGAACGCCGTCAACATGTTCGGCGCCCACACCAAGAAGCTGCCCGCCAACCGCGTGATCGTCGTGCTGTCCGACGGCCTGGACGGCCGCGACCCGACCGGCCGCGGCTCGGACTCCGCGCTGCGCCAGATCATCGAGGCCGCCAAGCGCTGGAACGTGCGGGTGATGACCATCGGCTACAGCACCGACACGGACATCGGCATGGCCAACCTGCGGCTGCTGGCCCGCAAGACCGGCGGCACCCACCGCCGGGCCTTCCGACCCTCGGAGATCCCGATCCTCATCAAGGAGGTGGCCGCAGAGCTGTACTACCAGCACGCCGTCTTCGCCGTGCCCCCGGTCAAGGAGAAGCGGAAGTACGGCTTCTATGTGGCGATGCTGTATCGCAGCAAGCGGATCGTGACCCCGCGCAAGCCGGCGTACGAGGTCTTCATCCAGGAGACCTTCTTCCGCTGGGCCTACTGGGGACGGATCGCGCTCATCGTGGGCGTCATACTCCTCGTCATCATCCTGATCGTGATCGGGGTGCTGTGGTGGAAACGACGCAAGAAGCGCAAGGCGGAGATCGACAAGGCCTACCGCAAGGCCGCAGGCGAGGACGTGGATGAAGACGACCTCGAGGATGAGATCGAGGACGAGCTGGAGGACGGGCTGGAGGACGCAGCGGACGACGCAGCGGACGACCTGGACGACGCGGACGTGGCCGCCAAAGGCAATCTGTGCGCGAAGTGCGGCCGCGTGATGCTCGCGGACTGGGACGAGTGCCTGTTCTGCGCCCGGGGCATCAAGGGGGCCGAACAGTAGTGGCCGGCACCTACCTGTACGTCGGCGGCAGGCCGATGATCGACGTCGGGACGCCGGTCATCAGCTTCGTGGACGACCCGACCGTCGACGGCCGCCCGTACGGCAACTTCAGCAAGAACCGCGGCATCTACGGCCCGACGCTGGGCAAGCTCCGCCGCAAGGTCCGGATGCTCATCGTCCACCACGACGCCACCCTGTCGAGCCGGGCGTGCATCAAGGTCCTCAACCGGCGGAACCTGTCGACCCACCTGCTCATCGACAACGACGGCACCCTGTTCCAGATGCTCGACCTGGTGCACAGCACCTGGCACGCCGGCAAGGTCAACCCGGCCTCCATCGGCCTCGACCTGTCCAACGCCGCCGACGTGCGATACGCCAGCCGGTACCGGGATCGCGGCGTCTTCCAGGGCCAGATCAACGGGGGCGTCATCGCCGCGCTGGGCTACGCCGAGCCCCAGTACCGCACCCTCATCAAGCTCATCCGCGCGCTGTCCCGCTTCTTCCCGCGGATCCGACCCCTGCCGCCGGTCGACGCCAAGGGCCAGGTCATCATGCGGAAGATCTCCAACGCCGATGAGTTCGAGGGCGTGGTCGGCCACTTCCACGTGTCCGCGCACAAGTGGGATCCCGGCCCCGGCTTCGACTGGAAGCGGGTCTTCAACGCCGTCCATGGCGGCGGCTTCCAGTTCCCCCTGTCGCTCACGGTCGGCGGCGGCGGCGGCGATCTCACCGGTGCCAGGTTCGACAAGACCGCAGAGCGCTTCTACTCCATGAACGAGGGCAGCGAGCAGGGCGGCTGGTACCCCATCGGCCTGTCCGGGGCCTGGCACTCGGGGGTGCACCTGCACTCCGAGCCGGGCACCCGGGTCAACAACGTGCTCAAGGGCGCCGTCGTCGCCGCACGCTTCGACTCGTACACCGACCTGGGCAGCGCCAACTTCGTCCTGGTGCGCCACGACGCCAAGATCGGGGGCGAGGACAAGCAGTTCTTCACCCTGGCCATGCACATGAGCGAGGTGAACCTGGGCGCCTCCACCACCAAGATCCCGTGGCTGGACCGGGCGCGGGCCAAGGCCGGCGGCACCCCCAAGCCGAGCGGGGGGGGCGACGACGCGCTCGACGCCCTGGATGACTGGGACCCTTCCGACGACGGGGATCCCAAGGATCTGCGCCCGGGCATGGGCCAGGGCTTCGGCGCCCTGTTGGCCCGGAAGGTCGCCACGTTCGACCCGCCCATCGAGGTCCAGCCCGGCGAGCTCCTGGGCTTCGTGGGGGAGTTCGGCCCCCTCGAGGAGGCGACCGGCCAGATCGACTTCTCCGTGCTGTCGGCCAACCAGATCGTCGACCTCGACAAGTACCAGGACGACTTCTCCCAGCTGTCCCCGGACGAGGACGAGGACACGCTGTGCGGGATCGACGAGATCCTGACGCGAGTCGACCCAAAGTGGACCCCGGGCGCCCAGGGGCTGATCTCGTCGGACGCCGTGACCAAGTTCTTCGATGGGGACGCGGGCCGGGTGGAGTTCCGGGGCTACATCGCCAACCACATCAGCGAGTGGTACAGCGAGGCGGACTGGAGCGAGGCCCTGGTCCGGCGCAACGTCTGGGCCTGGGACACGCGCAACAAGCTCAACTCATTGTTGCGGCGAATCGCCCCGTTCCAGTGGTACACCGAGGACGTGGCCGAGGCGACGGGCCTGCCCATGAGCGGCCGGGTGTTCACCTACCACCCCATCCGCTTTCTGAAGTGGATGACCCGGACCCAGGCCGGCACGAAGCTGTCCGTCCGGCGGGCGACGGCGGAGGGGCTCAACGACGAAGAGCTCAAGCGGGCCCGTGCGGAGGCGATCGGGGACCGGGAGGCCGGCGGGTTCCTGCAGTTCGACCCCGAGGGCGAGCGAGACCCGGAGTTCGACGCCTTCCTCGAGGAGGACGGCGAGCTCGGTGACGACTGGAAGGAGCAGGGGCCTGGAGAGTGGCCGCCTGCCGACGAGTTCGACTTGTTCGAGGAGGAGTGATGGGCCGGACGTTCCGCTGGATCCTGATTGCGGCCACGGCAATGGCGTGGACCGCCTGCGACGACGCCACGGACAAGCGCGCCGCCCTCACCGCCGGCTGCAGCTCGGACAAGGACTGCCCGGACGGCACGGTCTGCGAGAAGCGCAACTGCCGGACCCGGGACCCCAAGAGGGAGGCTGCCAAGAAGGCGGCCGCGGCGAAGAAGGCCGCCCCCGAACCGCCCAAGGCCAACGCGGCGGCCCTGACCGTCCGGCTCTGCCCCGGCTACTGGGGCAAGTCGCAGAACACCGGCACGATGATCGCCAAGAACGTCGCCACCGGTAAGAAGAAGTACCTCCGCCTGAACGTGATCGTCGAAGACGACGACTTCGAGGACGAGTTCCAGTTCAAGGACCTGCCGTACGGCCGGTACGAGGTGACCGCCTTTTCGGGCGTGATCGCCCAGGGCAAGCAGGACCTGCTCGCGGTGCCGTGCGCCGAGCGCCAGGCGTGCACCGCCGCCGGCAAGGGCCGGGTCATCGACCACGCCATGCCCCCCCCGAAGGAGGAGTGGGACAAGCTGCTGCGCAAGTGGCAGAAGGAGGAGTGGCCCGGCACCCAGAAGTGCCCGAAGAACCACGAGTGCGAAGAGGACAACCAGCTCCGCCGCCCCTGTGATTTCGACGTCGACTACGACCCCAACGCCCCGAAGACCCCCAAGAAATAGCGGAACGGATCTGCTAGGCTGACCAGCGAAATGGCCCTGTTCGACCGCAAGAAGCCCTCCGACGACAACGCCCAGACCACCCTGGATGTGGCGGTCGTCGATTCGCAGACCGAGCCCCTCTCCGAGCCTGGCGACGCCGGGTCGGAGACCTCTGGCCGACCGGCGCCCCGCCGGACCCTCGATCGCGCCTCACGGGACAAGGACAAGGCCCTGCCCGCCGCGGCGAGCTCGGGGGCGCCCGACACCCGCATCGGCGAGTCGGTCACCCTCGAAGGCAAGCTCAAGGTCCGGGGCGACGCCCGGATCGACGGCGTGGTCCGAGGCCGCATCGAGTCCGCGGGAACGCTCGAGGTCGGGCCCGACGCGGACCTGGCCGCCGAGGTCCACGCCGGCGCGCTGATCCTCCACGGGTCCGTCGAGGGCAACGTCACCGCCCGCCAGCGCGTCGTCATCCACCAGGATGGCGAGCTGCGCGGCGACCTGCGCACGCCTGCGCTGCAGGTCGACAGCGGCGCCCTGTTCTTCGGCCACTGCGACATGGGCGGCGACGAATAGTCGTGCCGCCGCAAGCCCGGCTCGGCGACCAGGCCAAGGTCCCCGCGGACGGCCACGGCTGCCCCGGCTGCATGCACTGCTGCATCGGCCCCTCGATCAAGGGATCCACCGACGTCCTCGTCAACAACAAGCCGGCGGTGCGAGTGACCGACAACGGGGTCCACTCGGGCTGCTGCGGTCCCAACACCTGGATCGCCACCAAGGGCTCGGGCACCGTGATCATCAACGGGCTCAAGGCCCACCGGCTCAACGACGAGACGACCCACTGCGGCGGCATGGGCACGACGATCGAGGGCAGCGACAACGTGATCACCGGCGGCCCGATGTCCTGACGGCGGCGTCCTGCGGACAGCCGCCTCCTCGACCTCCCCAGCTAACGACCAAACAGCGGCACCTTGCCCGATCCACCTGGCACATCCAGGACCGGGGTCGGCAGCGCCAGCCCTGAGATCGTGCCGCGCAGCTCGTCGAGCAGCGCCGGCCCGGCCTCCGCGGCGGTACGGAAGTGGCCCACGCCCTCGGCGAGGTCGCACTGGTGCAGGTAGTACGGCCGCACCCGCCACGTCACCAGCGTGCGGAGCAGCTCGCCGAGCACCGCCGCCGAATCGTTGACCCCCCGCAGCAGCACCGACTGGTTGTCGACCGGGATGCCCCGATCCACCAGTCGCTGGCAGGCGATGCGGGCCTCGTCGGTGAGCTCAAGAGGATGGTTGAAGTGCGTCACGACCCAGACCGGCTGGTGCGGGGCGAGGGCCTGTACCAGCGCCGGGGTGACACGCTGGGGCAGGACCGCCGGAAGCCGGGTGTGGATCCGGACGAGGTCGACGTTCGGCAGGGCCCGCAGCCGCCCGAGGATGTCTGCGAGGCGGGCGTCCGGCAGCAGAAGCGGGTCCCCGCCGGACAGGATGACCTCGCGGATCTCGGGGTGGGCGGCGACGTAGGCATAGGCCGCCTCCAGCCCCGCCGAGGGCAGCGTCTCGTTGTCCAGGGCCGTCAGGCGCTTTCGCGTGCAGAACCGGCAGTAGACCGGACACACGTTGTTGACCAGCAGCAGGATGCGGTCGGGGTATCGGTGCACGACGCCCTGCACGGGCGTGCGCGGGACCTCCCCAAGCGGGTCGGCCATCGCCCGCTCGTCGGCACGGATCTCGTCGTCGCGAGGGATGGCCTGCCGGCGGATGGGGCACTCCGGATCGGTGGGGTCCATCAGGCTGGCGTAGTACGGCGTGATCGCCATTCGGAACGCCCCAGCGGTCGTCGAGATGGCCTCGGTCTCGGCGGCGGACAGGTCCAGATAGGCAGACAGCGCCTGGCTCGACGTCAGGACGTTGCGCGCCTGCCAGCGCCAGTCCTCCCAGTCCGCCGTGAGCCGGTGTTCCATTCTGGGTCAAGTACCGCGGCCCGGATTCCGAATGCACGTCTGTGGCCGGACCCGACGACAGAACGACCACGGACCTGTTCGAGCAACGGGCCGTCACCAAGCCCCTGGAGCGCGAGAGGCGGCGCGACACCCTGACGTCGAGCCAGTACCGCACGATGAGCTCGGGCGGATATCGGACCATGACCTCCGGCGCCTATCGGACGGCGACGTCCGGCAGCCTGCCGATGGGCGGCGGCCGCACGCACAGCGCGGTCAGCCTCGAGGTGCACGGCGGGCACAAGACGGATCGGAGGCGGTTCTCCCGCTACGACGCCCGGCTCAAGGTGCGCATGGTCACGCGGGAGCGCGAGACCATCTTCTTCACCCGCTCCGTCGGCTCGTCGGGCATGTTCATCCACACCGACCGTCCCGCCCGGGGCAACCAGCTGCTGCGGCTGCGCGTGGCCATCCCCGAGGTCGAAGGCGAGCTGAAGATGCTCGCCCTGGTGCGGTGGCGCCGCACGAAGCAGGAGGCGCAGGCCTCCGGGCTGCCCGAGGGCATGGGCGTCGCCTTCTACCAGGTCCCTGACTCGGCCAAGCGTATCTGGGGCGAGCTGATCCGCACGTTCGAGGACCGCCTGCAGTTCGCCCCCTTCGAGGAGGCCGAGGTCCGCATCGAGACCGGCCCGCTGAAGGTGGCCCACCAGCGTCGGCGGCAGTCACGCCTGCGCAGGTCCCTGACGGTGTCATGGACCGTGCAGGGTCGCATCTACCAGAACATCACCGACGACGTTTCGCCCGGGGGCTTCTTCATCCCCAAGGTGCAGTCCCTGATGCCGGGCACGCGGCTGGAGTTCACCCTGTTCTCGACGGCCAACCTGGACGCCTTCCGGGTGCTCGCCGAGATCCTGCGCATCGAAAACGGCCAGCAGGGCCGCCATGGATCGGCGGTCCGCATCCGGCAGCTGCTGGACGGCGACGGGGCGGCGTTTGACCGCTTCATCACGCCGGACGCCCCGGACCTGGGCACCTCGGACGACCTGGTCATCGAGGACAACGGGCCGTTCCACGTGCCCGGCCCCGCCGAGCGCATGGCGCCTGAGCCCGAGCCGCCGTCCGGAATCCACGCCGCCCCTATTCCCCCCGAGCCGATCCTCGAGGGCCGGCGGCCGTCGGACCCCGGGGCGGTCTTCGAGGGGTTTGAGCCCCGGACCCCCACCACCAAGATGACGAAGCCGTCACCTGCGCGGGAGCCCGGGACCCTGGACACCCAGGACATGGACCTCATGGACTTCATCAAGGCGGGATCGGGCTGACGATCCCGCTTCGATGACCCAAAAGCCCCAAGGTCTGGATCACACCGCAGATCCGTAGACCGATCCGGGCCACCCGATCCAGTGGTCATTTCGCGGGCGAATTGCGCTACATCTGCAACCCGTGCGGGCCTACCTCGAACTCCTGCAGGACGTCCTCGACAACGGCGCCGACCGGGGCGACCGCACGGGGACCGGCGTGCGCGGCGTGTTCGGCCGGCAGATTCGCATGGATCTTCGACACAGCTTCCCGCTGCTGACCACCAAGAAGGTCCACCTCAAGAGCATCATCCACGAGCTCCTGTGGTTCCTGTCCGGATCCACCGATGTCGGCCCGCTGCAGGCCGCGGGGGTGACCATCTGGGACGAGTGGGCCACCGAAGAGGAGTGCGGCCGGTTCGGGCGCCCCGCCGGCGACCTCGGGCCGGTGTACGGCCACCAGTGGCGCAACTTCGGGGGCGGCGAGGGACGACCCGGCGTCGACCAGATCGCCCGGGTGGTCGACGCCATCCGGGACAACCCCCTGTCCCGCAGGCACCTCGTCACCGGGTGGAACCCGCTGGAGGCCGACCAGGTCACCCTCCCGCCGTGCCACACGATGTTTCAGTTCTACGTCGATCCCGACGAGGGCACGCTGTCCTGTCAGCTGTACCAGCGCAGCGCCGACCTGTTCCTCGGGGTGCCCTTCAACATCGCCAGCTACGCCCTGCTCACGGCGATGATCGCCCAGATCACGGATCTGCGCCCCGGCGAGTTCGTGCACACGTTTGGCGACGTGCACCTGTACAGCAACCACCTCGACCAGGCGCGGCTGCAGCTGTCCCGAACGCCCCGGGCACGACCGACGATGCACCTCGATCCGGCGGTCCAATCCCTCGACGGGTTCCGGTACGAGCATTTTCGGCTCGAGGGTTACGACCCCCATCCCCGGATCAGGGCCGCGGTGTCGGTGTGACGCGGCCGCTGGGGATCATCGTCGCCGTCGCCGAAAACGGCATCATCGGCCGGGACGGACAGCTGCCTTGGCGGCTTCCCGAGGACCTCAAGCACTTCAAACGGACCACCGTCGGCCACGCCATCATCATGGGCCGCAGGACCTGGGATTCCCTGGGCCGTCCGCTGCCCAGGCGGCAGAACATCGTGGTCACCCGTCAGCCTGGCTACGTCGCCGAGGGGGCCGAGGTGGCCGGTTCGCTGGACGCTGCGCTGGCGCTGGTGCACGCCGACGACGAGCTGCCCTTCGTGATCGGCGGCGCCTGCCTGTATGCCGAGGCGCTGGACCGGGCCTCGGTCATGCACCTCACCGAGGTCCACGCCCGCCCCGAGGGCGACACCTCCTTCCCAAGCTACGACGAGCAGGCGTGGCGGGAGACCGATCGCCGGCCTGGCGACGATTGCAGCTTCGTCACCTTGGTCCGGCGCTAGCGCCGCGCAGGCGGACCGGGACCACCGGGACCCGATCGCCGGACGCGGTCAGCCGCTCCCACGACACCTCGTGCATGGCCGCCCCCAGGCCCAGGGAGGCAGCGATCTCCACGTGCTTCGGGGGCCTGCGCCGTGGCGTATCCACGTCGTATAGCGACTTGAGCTTGCCCTTCTTGCGGGCGGTCTCCACCAGCTCGATGACCGCCCAGTCCATCGCCACCGGATCCACGGAGGCCAGCACGGCGTCCCGGCGCACCCGATGGGCCGAGTGGTCCTGGGGCCCGCCCTGCCGCAGCACGTAGCCGGCGTCGCACACGTTCAGGCGGACCCGGCCCGAGATCGCCGGGCGCTGGTACAGCCGGGGCACCGCCTTGTGCAGACCCCCGTGCAGCGACGAGGCGTCCAGGATCGACCCCAGCGCCATGTTCACCAGGGCCCCCGAGATGCCGCAGTAGCGGTGGTCCTTGGCGGCGTGCAGGTTGAGGATCGCCGTGCATCGCGTGAGCAGCGGCGTGAACCGCTCGCCCCCGCCGGGGCCCTTGGCCTCCCAGCCGGTTGACCCCTGGTGCACGACCTTCACGCCCTCCATCGCGCCGTCGGCCGGGTAACCCGCCCGCATCAGCCGCTCCTGGAACTGGTCCCAGATCACGATCCGCTCGACCGGCACCCCCACCGCCTTCACCAGCTGGACCAGACGCACGGTCAGCGCCCGGTGGAACACCAGCCGGGGCGAGCCCATGCAGTCCAACTTGAGCCCCACCGTGTCGGCGGCGGTGATGAACCGTCCCATGGCGACGACCGGGTCGGGGTCTCCGGTGAGCCCGGTGAGCGCGAGGTCGACGGCGGTGGCGGCCGGCCCGGGGGCGACCACGCCGTTCGGGGAGACCAGGCCCGGGGCCATCGCCTCGAACACCCGACCCTTCGCGACCGCCAGGGGCACCTGCGCGGACGCCTGGCAGGGCAGGGCGGCGGTGGCCGCGGCGCCGCCAAGACCCAGCAAAAACCTGCGTCTGGTGAGGTCCTCCATGATGAAGGCGGCATCGTGCACCGCGCTCCGCGCCCTGGCAACACGGCAGCCGCCGTGACAGGGTGCGGCTGTGCCCATCCTGGCGCTCATGACGGTGCTCGCCGCCCCCGCACCCCCTCGCGCATACGAGGCGGGCCTCCCGGGCGCTTACGCCGCGCTCGCCGACAAGCGCTTCGACGACGCCATCGCCACGTTCTCCGCAGCGGTGGAGGCCGACCCCGCGGCCCTGCCGCAGGCGTGGGGATGGGGCATGGCGCTGTACGGCAAAGGCGACCTGCAGGCCTGCCTGCAGATCTTCGAGCGGATCCTGGCCGAGGCCCCCGCCCACGGTCGGGCCTTGTATGGCCGCGGCCTGGTCCGCCTGCGGCTCGGAGGGGACGCCGAGGGGGACCTCCGGGCGGCGCTGGCCGTCGACACCAACGACGTGCGCTCCCGGTTCCGGCTGGCCCAGGCCTTGGCGGCCAGGGGCGCCCACGCGCAGGCGGCCAGCGAGCTAGGGCAGGTGCTGGCCCGACGCTGGATCCACCAGCCCGCCCGGCACGCCCTCATCCTCGCCCTGCGCGATGCCGGGGACCGGACCGCTGCGGCGCAGGTCGTGCGCGAGTTCCGGCGGGTCGAGCGCCTGGTCGGGCCCATCCGCGCCACCGAGCGCGCCGTGCGGGCCCACCCCGACCGGCCGGCCCTGCGAGAGCAGCTCAAGGCCCTGTACGAGCAGGCGGGGCGGACCTTCTGAGGACAAGCCTCCTCCTGCTGGCCATAGCGAGCTGCGGACGCTGCGACGGCCCGCCAGCGCCCGCCCAGTGGCTGGGGTTCGCCGAGGCGCCTTTGCCCGGCTGGGAGGGCCCGGTGATCTACGGCGACGCAGCCAGGGCGACGATCGCCGACGTCAACGGCCCCGGCGTGGCCTTGCTCGACGCCGATTCCGACGGCGACCTCGACCTGTACATCGCCCAGGGCAGCACCATCGCCCGGGCCGCCGGTGGCCGGCCGGGCGCGCCGGACCGCTTCTTCCTCAATGACGGCGACGGCGGGTTCTCCGAGGCCACGAAGGCCTGGGGGCTCGACCAGCGCTGCTGGTCCCAAGGGGTCGCGGCCGGCGACGTCGACGGCGACGGCGACACCGATCTGTTCGTGGGCTGCATGGAGCAGGACGTGATCCTGCGCAACGACGGCGGGCGCTGGTCCATGGCGGCCCTGGCGGAGGGCGCCGGAGGCGGGTGGAGCGCCTCCGCGGCCTTCGGCGACGCCGACGGCGACGGCGACCTGGACCTGTACGTCACCCGCTACCTGGCGTTCGATCCTGGCGAGCCCCCCCGATCCCGGCCCGGGATGCCCTGCCTCTGGAAGGGCGTGCCGGTGTCCTGCGGGCCCGAGGGGCTCACCCCGCGGCCTGACGTGCTGTGGATCAACGACGGTCGCGGGGGTCTGCAGCCCAGCCGCGCACCCGGCGACGCCGCCTTCGGCCTGGGCGTGCTGTGGGCCGGCGATGGGATCGTCGTGGCCAACGACTCCTCCCCCAACTTCCTGCTGACCCGCGGTGAGGGCGGCAGGCGCCGGGACACGGCGCTCATGGCGGGCGTGTCGCGCTCCGGAGATGGCCAGGAGCAGGCGGGCATGGGCGTGGCCGCCGGCCAGCTGGTGGGCGACGGCGACCTCGACCTGGTGATGACCCACTTCGCGGACGACCACCACACCCTGTACGAGGGGCTGGGCGCGGGGATGTACCGGGATCGGACCTTCCGCGCGGGGCTCGGGCAGGCCACGCTCCCCGCCCTTGGCTGGGGCGCGGGGGCGTACGATTTCGATCTGGACGGCGACGAGGACCTGCTGTTCGTCCACGGCCACGTCTATCCGCAGGCGGACCGGGCCGATCCGGACAGCGGATACGCGCAGCGCGACCACCTCTGGCTGCAGGAGGCGCCCGGCAGGTTCGTTGAGGCCGGGGTCCGCCACGGGCTGACGGGTCGGCACGTGGGGCGCGCCGCCGCGTTCGGGGACGTCGACAACGACGGCGACGTCGACGCGGTGGTCATCCGACTGGACGGCCCGCCTTGTCTGTACCGCAACCGGGGCGGATCAGGCAGGCACTGGCTGCGCTTTCGCCTGTCTCCCGCGATCCCCGGAGCGCAGGTCCGGCTGGACTCAGGGCAGGCTCGCACCCTGCTGGGCGGCGGTTCGTTCCAGGCCGCCAGCGATCAGCGCCTGCACTTCGGCCTCGACCGACGTACCGATGAGGTAGGCTGGACGGCGACGTGGCCCGGGGGCGCCACGAAGCGGGGTCGGACGGCGGTCGACCGCGAGGTCGTCGTCACCGCCCGTTAGAGCGCCAGCGCTCCAGGGATCAGCGCGCCATCGCTTTCTTGATCGCCAGCGAGGCGACCTTGTCGGGGTCGACGCGAAAGCTCACCCGCTGGTTCCACTTCTTGCCACCGATGAACATGAACTTGTGGCTCTTGCCCACCGCCAGGTTCATCGTGTGCACCACGTCCACCTGGGTGGCCGCGCCGCAGTGACCGTTGGCGGCGACCCAGTAGCCCATGTAGTCGAACCCCTCGAAGTCTCCTTCGGGGAACGCCAGGACCTCGGCGGTCTTGTCGGCGCAGCCGTCCGCGGTGCCGGCCATGGTCAGCTCGACGGTCCGGAGCTTGGCGTCCGCGGGCTGCGCGGCGGCCAGCTTGACCGTCAGGACCTTGTCGACGGCCACCTTCACGAGGGTGCGTTTGACGTCCTTGCGGGGCGCGGCGTCGGCGAGGACGGGCAGGACGAGGACGGCAACGAGGAGGCTGACAAAGCGGGTCACGGGAGTCTCCTATGTGGTCGGCAGGGAAACGGCCTCGTTTAGGACGTACAGCGAGGGTGGAGATTCCTACCAATCTGCCAGAGCGCTTTCCAATCTAGACCGCCTGCGGGCAGATCTGATTGCGCGATCGGGCGCGGCCTGGCGGCGGGCGCTGCGTCCGCCCGAAGGGGCCTACCGACCCAGGGACTCCAGGATCCTCACGGCGGAGCCGTAACGGCCCAGCGGCGGTATCACGTAGATTCCAGCGACGCGATCGCGCACCAGCGCCACCATCTCCTGAGCGATGGCGACGCCCTCGGCGCGAGCCGCCTTGCCCTTGCCTGCGCCCCGCATCCGCTCCCGGACGGCGGCCGGGATCCGCATACCCGGGACCTCGTGGTGGAGGAACTCGGCGTTGCCGTGGCTGGCCAGCGGAAGCACCCCGACGAGCATGGGCAGATCCAGCTCCGCCGTGTCGCCGAGGAACCGGTCCAGGGTGTCGTGGTCGTACACCGGCTGGGTCATCACGAAGTCGGCGCCGGCCCCCTTCTTGGCCTCCAACCGATGGAGCTCGCGATCGTAGTCCAGGGCCGCCGGCTCCGCGCCGGTCGCCAGCACGAAGCTGGTGGGGGCCTCCATCTGCTTGCCCGACGGGTCGACGCCGGCGTTCATCGCCGACGCAAGCTCGAGGAGCCCGACCGAGTCCACGTCGTAGATGGCCGTGGAGTCCGGGAAGTCCCCCATCTTCGGGGGATCGCCGGTGATAACGCACAGGTTCCGGATCCCGGAGACCTGGGCGGCCAACAGGTGGCTGACCAGACCAAGCAGGCTCCGATCCCTGCAGCAGACGTGCAGGATGGTCTCGCAGCCGATGTCCCGCTGCAGCAGGTCCGCAAAGGTCAGGTTCGACATCCGGCAGCTGGCCCGGGGTCCGTCCGACGTGTTGATGACGTCGGCCCCGGCGGCCACGATCTTCCGTGCCACCTCGATCTGCTTGTCGGAGTCCAGCCCAGGCGGCGGGTTGACCTCGACGGACACGCTGAACTCGCCGGACGCCAGGCGGGCGCCGAGCTTGGAGCGAGAGGCCATCGGCGGCATCGGCCGCGGCGTGGCCAGCGGCTTGTCCTCCAGGCTTGCGCCGCCTTCCAGCCGCACGCGGCCGCCCGACATCATGCGCACCGCGCCGGACATCTGCCGGACGTGGGCCGGGCTGGTCCCGCAGCAGCCGCCGACACCGCGGATACCGGCCTTGAGCAACCTGCGGGCGAAGACGCCGAAGTACTCGGGGTTCGTCACGTAGATCGCCCGGCCGTCCACGTCCTGCGGACTGCCGGCGTTGGGCTGGGCGACGACCGGCAGATCGCTGGCCTCCACCATCTCGCGGGCCACGTCGAACACCAGCTGAGGCCCGTCGCCGCAGTTGACGCCGATGATGTCCGCGCCACCGGCGGCCAGCCGCTGCGCGACCTCCTCGGGCGGGGTGCCGTCGAGGAGCAGCCGATCCCGGCCGAACCGCATCTGGGCGATGACGGGCAGGTCGGGAGCCGCGACGGCGCAGGCCTGCAGCCCGATGAGGATCTCGTCGACGTGGGTGAACGTCTCCAGGATGATGGCGTCCGGTCCCGCGCCGGCCAGGGCCCCGATCTGCTCGGTGAGGGCGTCGAGGATCACCTTCCGGCCTTCGTCGAGGTGGGCGATGGCCCCTGCGCCGGTCGGGCCGACCGCCGCGAGGACGTAGTACGAGCCGGCGTGCCCGGCCCTGCGGGCGAGGACGACCCCCTCGGCGTTGATTGCGGCGACCTTGTCGGCGAGCCCGTGGCGGGCCAGCCGCACCCGGTTGGCACCATAGGTGTTCGTGGTGATGCCGTGGGCGCCGGCGCTGATGTAGTCCCGGTGGACGGACAGCACCAGCGACGGGTCGGACAGGTTGATGCCGTCGAACGCGCGGTTGAGGAAGACCCCCCTCTGATACAGCTGGCTGCCCACGGCTCCATCGAAGAGGAGCGGCCGTTCGGACAGCGTCTCGGGCAGGGATCTCATGCCTGGGAAAATGGCCGAAACAGCCGTTCCAGTCTAGCTTTGCGGCCGGTGTCTCGAATCATCGATACGGAACGCCCCGGGGTTGTCCTGCTCGTCGACGACGAGCCGGACAACCTCGATGTCTTCCGCCTGACGTTCGAAGAAGACTTCGTCGTCCAGACAGCAGCCTCGGGTGAGGAAGCCCTTGCGCTGCTTGAGGACACGAACGACGTCGAGGTGGTCGTGGCCGATCTGAGAATGCCGGGGATGAACGGTCTCGACTTGTTGGAGACGTGCCGGAGCTGGTGGCCCCATATGGGGCGCGTCCTGCTCACGGCTCACACCAACGAGGACCTGTTGGTCGAATCCATCAACCGGCAGGTGCTCCACCGCTTCATAAGCAAGCCGTGGGAGTACGAAAGCATGCTCGAGATCCTCAAGAGCGGCGTCGCCCGGAGGCGGCTGTCGGTCGCCAACGCCGCCCTGGAACGCCAGGTCAACACAGCCTCCCAGCTCGCGATGCTCGGGGAGCTGTCCGCCGCCCTCATGCATGACATGTCGCAGCCTCTGCAGGTCATCGAGAGCGGCATCGGGCTGGCCGACGAGATCGTCCAGGGCGACGAGCGCACCATCAGCGAGGAGCTGTCGGATCTGAGCGAGGCCATCGCCGACGCCGGCAGCGCCCTGCGTCACCTCAAGGACCTCGCGGCGACCATCAAGGGCCTGATGCGGCAGCGGGAGACCAAGCTGGCCCCCGCCCGCCTCGAGCAGGTGGTCCAAGACCTCGATGTGCTGCTCTCCAAGCTGGTGCAGACCCGCCGTGTCGAGCTCACGACCAAGGTGCCGCCCAGGCTTCCGCCGGTCATGATGGACCGCGTGCAGGTGGCGCAGGTGGTGCTCAACCTGGCGGGCAACGCCTGCGACGCCATGGCGGAGCAGGAGACACGTCACCTGACCATCGCCGTCGAGGCGGACCCCGACGGCGGCCAGAGCCTCCTCGTCACCGACAGCGGGACCGGGATCCCCAAAGGCGTGGCGGACCGCATCTTCGAGCCCTTCTTCACGACGAAGGAGGAGGGCAAGGGCACGGGCCTGGGCCTCGCCATCGTCAAGCGGATCATCGAGGCGCACCGGGGCGACCTGTCCCTGGTCACCGCCCCCGGCGAGGGCTCGACCTTCCGCATCCGGCTGCCCGGCGCGTTCGTCACCGAGGCGGCTGCCTGACCCGCGCCGCGGGGCTAAAGATCTTCCAGCGCGGACCCGTTCACCGAGGACGTGCCCCCCCGCGCACCAGAGCCCGCCGCCGATCGTGAACAGAGGCGCGCCGACGAGTCCTTCGACGCGCTGACCGCGGCGCTCGTGCTGGAGCGCACTCGCGTTGCGGCATGGATCGGGATGACCATCTTCCCGGCCTTCGCCCTGCTCGACTTCCTGGCGTACCCCGAGCAGGCGTGGCGGTTCCTAAGCTGGCGGCTCGTCTGCGCGCTGGTGATGGTCGGCGTCGTCGGCGCCACCCGGGTCCGGCTCGGCCGCTTCCGGCTCCTGCCCGCCTACGCTGCGTACCTGTCCGTGGGGCTCGCCATCGCGGCGATGGTCCACTCCACCGGCGGGGCAGGCAGCCCGTACTACGTGGGCCTGTGCCTGGTGACCCTGTCGACGGTGCTGGTCATGCCCTGGCACACGCGTCACACCGTGGGTGCCTGCCTGCTGCTGTACCTGTCGTACGCTGTGCCACCCGTGTTCCTCGACGGATCCGTCGCCCTGGGGCTCGTGGCGACCTCGCACTTCTTCCTGCTGACCTCAGGCCTGCTCGCGGCCATCGGCACCCACCTCGCCTACAACAACCGCCGCCGGCAGTTCGACCTGACGTGGGCCCTGGACAAGCGCTCCCAGGAGCTCGCCCACGCCAACGAGCAGCTACGCGAGCTCGACGCGGCCAAGGCCCGGTTCTTCGCAAACGCCAGCCACGAGCTGCGCACGCCGCTCACGCTCATGCTCACGCCCCTGGAGTCGGCGCTGGAGGCCCCGATGTCGCAGGAGGTCCGCGACGATCTGGGCATGTTCGAGGTGGCGGCCAAGCGCTTGTCCGCGCTCATCGACGACCTGCTGGACATCGCCGAGATCGACAGCGGCGGGCGGAAGCTCCGGAAGACCCCCATCCGCTTGGATCTGCTGGCCCAGGAGGTGGTGATGGCCGCGCGGCCGTTCGCCCACAAGCACGCCATCACCCTGGACCTGGACTGCGCCCCGGACCTGCCCGCAGCCATGCTCGACCGATCCGCGACGGAGCAGATCCTCTACAACTTGGTGTCCAACGCCCTGAAGTTCACGCCGCGGCGGGGGTGCGTGGAGGTCGGCGTCAAGGAGCGCAGGCACGGCGAGCTGGTCATGTGGGTGTCTGACGACGGCCCCGGCATCCCGCCGGAGCGGCTGGCGACCATGTTCGACCGATTCGGCTACAAGACCGAAACGGTCCACGCCAAGGGCAGCGGGCTCGGCCTGTCGCTCGTCAAGGAGCACGCGGAGCGGCATGGGGGCTCGGTGGCGGTGTTCAGCGACGGCATGAGCGGCACGCGATTCGAGGTGACGCTCCCCCTCGGCGCGCCGCGCCGCGAGATGCTGGCGGAGAGCGGCCGGGAGAGCAGCCGGGGCCGGTCACAGACCTCCCAGCGGCGGGCCCTGAACTTCGCGAACGTGCTGGCCGAGCGGTCGACCCCGGGCGAGCGCACGTTCACGACGGCGCCGGTGCGGCCCGCCGACAAGGGCGGGCCCAAGGTCCTCGTCGTCGACGACGACCGCGAGATGCGCAAGCTCATCGCCCGTTGCCTCGCCGGGCCCTACCAGATCATCGAGGCGGCCGACGGCGAGGAGGGCCTGACCGCCTTCACCGAGCTCGACCCGGACGTTGTCGTGTCGGACATCGGCATGCCCAACGTCGACGGCATCGAGTTCTGCCGCCGGCTGCGCAAGCTCCCCGGCGGAGACCGGGTCCCGCTCATCTTCCTGACCGCCCGGGCCGGCGAGGACCCGCGGATGGACGGGCTGGAGCGTGGGGCCAACGACTACCTGACCAAACCCTTCAGCCGACGCGAGCTGCGGGCGCGGGTGTGCAACTTCGCCAGGCTCCGGGGCGTCGAGCGGGCGCTGGCGGCGGCGCTGGACTCCGAGCGGGAGGCCCGGGACGAGCTGGTTCGGGCGGAGCGGTTCGCCGATCTCGGCAAGATGGCCGTCGAGGTCGGTCACGAGATCAACAACCCGCTGAACTTCGTGCTGAACTACGCGAAGCGGCTCAAGCGGGACTCGGACAAGATGCTGTCCGGCCCGGCGTCCGAGACGCCCCCGCCGGACGCCCTGGTGCGGTTCCCGGACCTGCTGGAGCGCGTCGTCGACGGCGGCGAGCGGATCAAGCGCATCGTGCAGGCCCTGCGCTCGTTGTCGGCCAAGCCGGACCGCAACATCCGGTCGGTCTCCGCGGACAAGGAGGTGGACTCCATCGTCCGCCTGTTCGAGGGGGACCTGCCGGAGGGCGTCGTGTTGGATTGGGCGCCCACGCCCGACCTCGAAGTGCCGGTGATGGCGCCTCAGACCGGGATCGGCCAGGTGGTGACCAACCTGCTGTCCAACGCAATCAAGGCGTGCACCCCGGACGCCAGCGCCGACTCGCCGCAGGTCGTCACGCTGCGGACCAGCCTGTCCGAAGATGGCGACGCCGTGGTCATCTCCGTGGCGGACGCCGGCTGCGGGATGGACGAGGATACCGCGGCCCGTATCTACGACGCCTTCTTCACGACCCGCACCTCGGGCGAGGGGCTCGGGGTCGGCATGGCGCTTGTGCGCCGGATCGTCACGGACGAGATCGGGGGATCCATCGACTTCGAGACGGCGGTCGGACAAGGCACCGAGTTCCGCGTGCGGCTGCCGTTGGCGCAGCCGGCGACCCAGCGATCCCCGGCTCCCGACGAGCTCGCCGCCTGACGGACTAACGGATCCGGCCGCGAGATCCGAGATCCAGATCAGGCCATGCCAAATGCCAGTTGAGATCTCCGTCGTCAGCCGCCCCGAGGACCTTCGGGACATCTTCCGCCTTCGCCACGAGGTGTTCGTGGAGGAGGAGGGCGACCTCGCAGCGACAGACAACGGGCTGCTGCACGACGAGTTCGACGCCTACCCGACGACCACGCACATCCTGGTCCGGGTTCGCGGAATCCCCGCGGCGACCATCCGGGTGACGCTGGGCTCCTCGGTGGGCCTGCCCTGGGATCGGCTTGACAGCCTGTCCGGCCGATCGGATAGCGCCCACTCGGTCAGCCTGCTCGCGTGCCGCACCGCTGAGCGGCGCAAGCGGGGGCTCCTGGTTGGGCTGCTTCGCATGGCTGTCCGCTGCATCCGGGCGGACGGCGGCGTCGAGATGGTCGCAGCGGTGAGCGAGAAGTTCAGCCAGACCCTGGCTCGAATGGGGTTTCAGACCCTGGCCGCTCCCGAGCACCATGGTGCGATCACGCAACGGATCACCACAATGCTCGGGCGGACCGACGCCTTCCCCAAGCCCTTCGACGACCACTTCTCCCCCGACACACTCGGTGGCTTCTCGGACGCTGGCGTTCGCCTGCTGTACCGCAAGGGGGAGCCGGTGCTCTCTCAGGGTCTGTACACGGCGCGCGCGTGGGTCGTCGGACGCGGCAGCGTCGTCCTAGGCGGGATCGAAGGCCCCGAGAGGGTCTGCGCCCGGGGCGACACCATCGCGCTCCCAGAGCTCGTCGCGGGACGGCCGTTCACCGGGAACGCCTTCGCGGGGACCTCGGGCACCGAGCTCCTGCCCATCTCCCGTGCCGCCGTCCTGACGGGTCCGGACAAGGACGCCGCGCTCCGGGCGCTGGCCACGGTGGCGCTGCGCGAGGACGTCCTGGTGGAGGCAGACCCCGCGCACGTGCAGAAGGTGGCCTAGGCCAAGGAGGACCGGACGTGGACTTCATCTCCCAGCTCGACCACATCCTGGCCCCTCATTGGGGCCGGGTCCTGTCCTCGGACGTCGCACGGCAGATGACCGGGCCGGAGGCCACTCGGGTGGAATACGTCGCCTTCTTGCAGGCCATCTGGCACCACGTGCGACACACCCCCCGCAAGCTGTCCCTGGCCGCCTGGCGGTGCAGCGCGGACCAGCGCGGGCTGCGAAACCACCTGTCCCGGCACTCCCGCGATGAGATGGGGCACGACGACTGGATCCTGTCGGACCTCGAGGCCCTCGGCGTGGCCCCCGAGGTCACGATCGACGCTCCGCTCAGCCCGGCGATGACGGCGCTCGTCGCCCACGGCTACCACCTGGCAGGCATGGAGCATCCGGCGAGCATCCTGGCGGAGGCCTACTTCGTGGAGAAGCTGTCGGAGGGGCAGGCCGGGGGCGTGGCCGCGGGGCTCCGTGACAAGCTGGGCATCCCCGCCACGGCGACCACTTTCCTCGATAGCCACGGTGAGCTCGACCAGGACCACGCCGCGCAGTACGTGGCTGTCTTCAGCGAGCTCCTGGACGACGCAGGCCGGGCCGCCGTGCTGACGGCCGCGCCCGCGGCTGGCTGGACGTACGCATCGGCCTACGAGGCCATCGACGTCAGCTCAGACCGAGCATCCCTGCGCGAAGCGGCGTGACCGCGATGGTGCAGCGGGATACGCACGTCAGGCGGTCCTGCTCGTCTCGGATCTCAATCGAATAGACGTGGGACCGGCCTCCCCGATGGATCGGGGTGGCGACAGCGGTCAGCATCCCCGACGTCACCCGGCGCAGGTGATTGGCGTTGATCTCCATCCCCGCGACGGACGCCTTGGTCAGGTCCACTGACAACGCCGCGGCGACGGACGCCGCGCTCTCGGCCATGAGCACCGAGATGCCTCCGTGCAGGAGCCCGGCGTGCTGGCGATGGCGATCGTCCACCGTCAGCCGCAGGGTCACCGCGTCGGGATCGTAGGAGACCATCTCGATCCCCAGCGCCCCGTAGGCGGTGCAGGGGGTGCGCGCCTCGATGAACTCGATCAGCTTGTCTCGGGTGTCCACCGCCTCCGGGTACCCCGGCCACGAGGTCTGCGTCAACCGCCGAAAACCTTGCGAAAACGGCCACTTCGGGCGATCGTTGGGACCGTGTGAAGCCCCTCGTCGCCGTTACTGTGTTGGCGACCGCAAGCGGCTGCCTGGCGCCCCTGCCCGGCTGGTGGACCCACCTGACCACGCCCGACCCGACCCCGCCGCAACGGATCGAGGCACCCCCGACCCCGCCCGAAGAGCCGCCGGCCGCGGACCCGCGGCCGCGCATCCCGCCCATGGCGCTCGTTCCCAAGGCCTTCCCGCTCCCGATCGGTCCCGACGCGTATCGCTACCCCGGGGGGTGGGTCACGCTTGGGTGGTCCGTGGAGGGACGGCCCATCCGCTGCCTGCTCATGGGCGAGGGCCCCAAGCTGATCGTGGTGATCGGGGCGATCCACGGCGATGAGCCCGTCGGCGCACCGCTGGTCCGCCTGCTCGCCCGCCGGCTGGAGGCGCAGCCCGAGCTCCTCGAAGGCCGCCAGGTCGCCCTCATCCCGGTCGCCAACCCCGATGGGCTGGCCCACGGCGCCCGGCTCAACGCCCGGGGGCGCGACATCAACCGCAATTGGCCGTCGGACAACTGGATCCCGGGCGAGCGCCGGGGCCCCCGGCCGCTGTCCGAGCCGGAGACCCGGGCGCTGTACCACCTCATCGGCAACCGCCGCCCCCACCGGATCGTCGCCCTGCACCAGCCATTCATCGGCGTGAACTGGGACGGCCCGGCCGGGCGGCTCGCACGCAAGATCAGCCGGGTCTCGGGGCTGCCCCGGCTGGAGATGCGGGAGCGGCGCGGGTCCATCGGGGCCTACGCCGGCCGTGATCGGGACGTGCCAGTCCTCACGCTGGAGCTCCCGCAGCGCGCCGCCAACATGCGCACCGAGGAGCTGTGGCGCCGCTACGGCAAGGCGCTCCTGTGGTCGATCACCTGGCCCAACGCCCCGGATCAGAACCTTTCGACCGCGGCGGTGTCCCAACCCTGACGCGCACGCGGAGGGGTTATGGACACTCTCGTCGTTCGGCGGCTCTGCCTTCCGGACCCTGACTACGTTCGATCGGTGGGGGGTGCGGCCGTCCTGCACTCGCTGCTGCTTGGCCTGGCGTTTTACGCGCCGCCCGAGCTGGAGGCGCTGCGCCTGGACCGCTTCGCCGAGGTCCACGACCGCTTCCTGTCGTTCGAGCTCAAGCCCCCATCCGTGGAACGGACCGTGCGGGTCGCAGGGATCGCGCCGGCGTCGCGGGTGGCCCAGGGACCCGCGCGCAGGCCGAAGCCCGGCCCGATGGGGCGCCGAGGGGTGGATCGCGCCGAGCGCCGGTCCGCGACGAAGGGCCCCAAGGGCGCCGAGGCGGTCCGACGCCGGGTGCGCTCTCTGGAGGTGTTCCATGCCCTGCGCCACCTGGGCGGGATCACCAGCGACGGGCCGGCCCTGCCCGACGTCGTGAGCCCGGGGGACCCGGTGACCGCCGACGGCAACCCCTTCGGCATCGTGATCGGGGACTCCCGCGGGACGCCGGGCGGAAGCATCGACATCGGCGGACTGCGGCCACGCCTGGGGGTGATGCGCACGACGCCCCCCCGGCTCGGACTGCGCACGGCCGAGCCGCCGCCTCGCATTATCGAGCCCGGCCAGCCGCCGCCCAAGATCCCCCGGGAAGCGATCCGCCGTGCCATGCGTCGTCAGAGGAGAGCCATCCAAGCGTGTTACGAGGAGGCGCTCCAGACCGTGCGAGATCTGTCCGGCAAGGTCGTCGTCCGGTTCATCGTCGGCCCAGACGGGACCGTGATGAAGGCGACCGTGGCCTCGTCCACCCTCGAGCACCTCGGCGCGGAGCGTTGCATCGTCGACAAGGTGAAGCTGCTCCGGCTGCCCGCGATCCCGGATGGCGGAGTCACCGAGGTGTCGTACCCGTTCGTCTTCCGCCACATGAAGTGAACCGACCCAGCGCTACGGATCTGCGGTTCGTCGACGGCCGCACCCGCCGGGGGGTCGTGGCCGTGTCGGTCATCGCGGGGCTCCTGTCGGCGGGCGCGATGGCCCACGGCGAGGTGCTGCGGCGGTGGCTGGCCGGTGAGTGCGATCTGGCCGGGGTGCCCCGTTACGAGCCCGACTTCCCGCCGGACCCCGCCCGGCTCGCCAGGGTCGACCTGGAGCACGTCCACGCAGAGCTCCTGCCCGCCTGGGCGATCGCCGCCGCCCAGCCCGGCCACCCGGGTGCCGCACAGGCGCTGGCCGCGCTCAACGAGGCGCTGGCCCCGGACCCCAACCTGCGAGCGCTGTCGGCCGAGCTTGGCGCCCGCGTGGCGCGCAGCCCGATGGTCCATGCCCGACGGGTGCTCTGGCTGGTGTGGGCATGGAGCGACTACCTCGATCGAGCAGGTGCCGGCTGGCGACTCGAGGGCAACGTGCGCATCACCCCGGACCGTGCCTTCTTCTATTCGAAGAGCTATCACGTGGTCGCGGACCTGCAGGTGCGGGTGGGTCAGGGACGACACAGGACCCGTCTGCTTGAGCGGGCCGACCGGACCAACGTGCGGGAGGGCTACCTCGGTCACGCCCTGGCCCGAAGGGAGGGCGGGCTGGTGCTGGTGGATCGCGTGCGCGAATTCACGATGGAGCGCGTGCGCCCGCTGCTGTTCGGCGAGCCGTGGCGCGATGCGAACCGCCGCGCCGCGTTCACTGCGCACCTGGTGCGCGACCTGACCGACGCCGGGTTCGTGACGGACGACGAGACGCTGGTGGCGCGGGTCGCCCGCGGGGTCGCCGTGCACGAGGCTCGGCACGTCGCGGACGACGACGCCGGGGAGGAGCTGACGGGGCCAGCGATGCCGAGGGAGGCGCTCCTGGAGCTGTCAGCCTACCTCGCGAGCTTCGCCACGCCGGGGATCGGCTACGTCTGCCTGCTGCAGGCCTGCGAGCTGGAGGCGGACCGCCGGACGGCCCACGGCATGGCGCTGACGTTCCTGCTGCCCCGCATCATGCCGCGGGGATGCGCCGCCGGACCCCCGCCCGATCTGCACGCCCGGGCCCAGGCCTTGGAGGGCGAGCTGCTTGGCAGATCCGAGCGAATCTCGTTGCCGGCCGAGTTCCCCGAGCGTCTGTGATCCGGGTCAGAGCAGCCCGAGCCGGCGTGCCTTGCTGTGGAACGTCGTGCGCGGGATCCCGAGCTCCCGGGCCGCCTTGGCCACGTTGCCGCGGGCGATGCGCAGGGCCCGCTCCACCTCGATGCGCTCCTCTTCCCGCAGAGTGTCCCGAAGGGTGTGGCTGCGCGGCTCCTCCCCGGGCGGCGGCGGCGGAGTGTGCAGGCTGGGGGGGGAGTCGCCCGCGCCGGCGGACGCCGTCGAAACTCCCAAGGGTGGGGTCGGCGCCCGGCGGGGGGCGAGGTCGAACGTGAAGTCGTCGCGGCCGAGCTCGCTGTCTCCGGACAGCACCACCGCCCGCTCGATGATGTTCTCGAGCTCCCGCACGTTGCCCGGCCACTGGTGGTTGATGAGGGCCTCGATGGCCTGGGGCGAGGCGGTGGGCCGGGCGCCGGTGCGGGCGCCGTAACGGGTGAGGAAATAGCGGACGAGCTCGGGGATGTCCTGCCTCCGCTCCCGCAGCGCGGGCACGCGGATGGGGACGACGTTGAGCCGCCAGAACAGGTCCTCCCGGAAGCGACCCTGCTCGACGAACGACTCGAGATCCCGGTGGGTCGCCGCGACGACGCGGACGTCGACCTGCAGGGGTCCGCCACCGCCCACGCGCTCGATCTGGCCCTCCTGCAGCACCCGCAGCAGCTTGACCTGCACCTCGGGCGGCAGATCGCCGACCTCATCGAGGAAGAGCGTGCCCCGGTCGGCCTGTTCGAAGCGGCCGATCCGGCGGCGGTCCGCCCCGGTGAAGGCCCCGCGCTCGTGACCGAACAGCTCGCTCTCGACCAGCTGGGGAGGCAGGGCGGCGCAGTTGACGGCCACCAGGGCCCTGCGCCTGCGAGGGCTGCGGTCGTGCACGGCGCGGGCGATGAGCTCCTTGCCCGTGCCGCTCTCCCCGCGCAGCAGGACGGTGGATGGGCTGGCGGCCACCCGCTCGACGACCGACATCACCTCTCGCAGGCCGCCCTCCTCGCCGACCACCCGGTCGGGGTCGTACCGGCCCCGCACCTGATCATCGAGGACCGTCCGGTCCGCGGCGGCGTCGTACAGCTGGCGGCGGCGGCGCCACGCCTCGACGGCGGCGCCCACCCGGGCGGTCAGGTCGGGGCCGTCCCAAGGCTTGGTCATGTAGTCGTGGACCTGGCCGTCTTGGATTGCAGCGAGCAGCACCGGGGCTTGGCTGTATGCGGAGATGACCATGCGGCTCGCCAGGGGCACGACGTCCCGGGCCTGGCGCAGGAACTCGACGCCGGACATTCCCGGCATCTTCTCGTCGGACACGACCGCCGCCACGTCGTGGAGCGACTTCAACAGGTCCAGCCCCTCCTGGCCGCTCCCCGCGGTCACGATGTTGTGAACTCCGGCGAAGTGCATCTCGAACAGCGCCGTGTTTGCGGGCTCATCATCCACGTACAGGACGACGGCTGGGCGATCGCCGCCTCCGTCGCTTAGCGGCGGGGGCGGAAGGGGCTGCAAGGGGGTCACCGCGCGTGATCCTGCCGCCTTGGCCGGGGCTCAGCAAGGATCTGACGAAAAACGACGAAGAGTGACGACCCCTGACCGTCGAAGTTCGTCAGCGCCGTGCGGACCGACCAGAGTCGACCGGTCAAAGCATTGCAATATCCTCAAGTTGCGAGATCCAACCCGGCTGGCACGGCAGTGGCATCACAAGCCTCCGCCGGATGGTAGTGGGCCGTCACCCGAACGCATCGGGTCGGGGAGGGATCTGGAAATGCAGCAGTCACACGCCACATCCGTCGCTGACCGAAGCGGCGATCGATTGCATCCTCGTCGCAGGTGCCACCTGCGCCTCGAGCGGCCGGGTCTGGAGACCGCGGCGGTCAAGGACATCGGGCTGGGCGGGATCCGGCTGCTCGCGGCGGGGCTGGCCCCCGGGGACATCCAGGACGGCCGCCTGCACATCCCCGGCAGCAGCGCCCCGTGCGACGTGCGCTTCGAGGTCGTGCACGTCGACGACGAGGGGACGGCCGGGGCGCGGTTCGACGGGATCACCCAGGGCACTCGCCTGCGGCTCACCGAGTACGTCGACCATGTGCGCAGCGTCGAGCTGCTCAAGCGTCTCCAGAGCCGACTGGGCGCCACGGACCTCGCCAATCTCAAGCCGATGGGCAACCCGGACGCCACCCGGCGCCTCATCGAGCGCCTCGCCGAGGACCGCGCAGGCCTGCGCGTGTGGTCCGATCCTCGGCAGCCGGCCTTCCATGCACGACTGATCGAGGCTCGCGACGGGCACTTGAAGCTGTCCCTGACCGACGGGGCCACCCTGGCGGCCTTCGACGAGGTGGTGTTCGCCGTCGACGAAGGCGAGCTTGTCTACATGGCCGACACCACGGTCGCCGACGGCGGCGTTCGGGGGGCGGTCATCGTCATGCCGGAGCGGCTGTACCGCCCGGAACGCAGACGAGACCTGCGCGACGAGGCCTCCGGCGAGGTCGTCGGGGAGCTCCGGGCGCAGCTCGACGGACACCGGTGGCGGCTGCCGGTGCTCGAGGAGAGCGGGAGCGGGCTGTCCGTGGTCGCGCCTGGCCGGCTGGCCGACCTGGCGAGGGCCGGCGACCGGTGGGACGGGGAGGTCGTGCGGGCCGGCGGCGGCGTCGCGGCTCTGAACGCCCGGGTGGCACACATCGGCTCGAGGGGCGCCTCGCCCGCGCACGCCGAGGGATTCCGGGTGGGGCTTCAGCGGCTCATCGACCGCATGGACGTGCCGGTCACCCCCGTGGACTTCGCCGGGATCAGCGGACCGAGCCCCATGCGGGGCCTCGGCCGGAAGGTCCGGCGGGCCAAGGACGCTGCGGCCCAGGCGGCCCGGCCGGTCCCGCCGACGCCCGAGGTGGTGCGGCTGGAGAACCGGCACGGCGAGACGGTCGTCTGCCTGGCCCTCCGGTCGACCGTCGGGACGCCGGAGGGTGTGGAGCCCCTGGTGGTGATCCCGCCGGCCTATGGGCGGAAGAAGGAGGACACGTCGGGGCTGGCGCTGACCATCGTCGAGACGTTCCGCCGGGCGGGTTCGGCGGCGACCGTCGTCCGGTACGACGCCACCCATGCGGTGGGCGAGTCGGAGCGGGCGGCGCGCAACGACGGCGACCCCGAGTACCACAACGCCGGCTACCGGCTGACGCAGGGGGCGACCGATCTGGAGGACGTGATCGACGTGTTTCGCAGCCGCCTCCGCGGAGGCGACGGACCGGTCGGGATCGTGTCGTTCAGCCTGTCGGCGGCGGTGGCGCGCCGGGTGGTCGCGGACGACGAGGGGCGGCGTGTCCGCTCCTGGGTGGCGCCCTGCGGGGCGGCCGACACACGGGACCTGGTCCGGAACTCCACCGGAGGGATCGACTTCCTCGAGGAGAACCGACGGGGCGACAAGAAGGGGCTTCGGCAGGTCGTCGGCCACGTGATGGACGTGGAGTCGTTCTGCTCGGACGCCTGGCAAGGCCGGATGGCCGACCTGCCTGACGCCCGCGCGGACATGGCCCGCATCGCCATCCCGGTCACTTGGATCTGCGGCGACTTCGACTACTGGGTCAACGTTCATCGGGTCGCCGACATGCTCACGGTGCGGGGCCCGGACGGCAGCGCGCAGCGGGAGCTCATCACGGTCCCGACGGGTCACATCGTCCGCAACTCGGTCGAGGCGGTGGAGACCTTCAAGATCATCGCGGCTCGCCTGGGGAAGGACCTCCTTGGCAGGGAGATCGTGGCGGCCGCGCCGACGACGCGGGAACAGCTGGCCTTGTCCAAACGAGAACGCGATCGACTGCGGCGGCCGGACTTCGAGCCGCGCACCTACTGGAAGCGGTACCTGCTGGGTGACGGCGACAACCCCCTGGGGTTCGACGTCATCACGCTGACGGCGGAGTACCGCGACCTGATCGAGCGGCAGGTCGAGGCCGTGGGGGCCCAACCCGGCGAGCGGCTGGTCGACCTGGGCGCAGGCACGGGCAACGTGTCCGAGGCGCTGGTCGATTCGCTGCAGCCCGCCCTGACCACAGGCCGCGTCGGCGAGATCAACCTCGTCGACCTGGTCCCGGAGGCCCTGCGGACGGCACGGGCGAAGCTCGAGCGCCTGCAGGCCGGGGCACGGTCCCACCGGGCCACCGTGTGGTGCCACACCTTCGACCTGTCGGCGGTGGGTCCCCCCGCCGGAGGCGCCCTGCCGTTCGGCGACGGCAGCGTCGATCGGCTGGTCGCCTCGTTGCTCCTGTCCTACCTGCCGGACCCCCTGGCGTTGCTGCGCGACGCCCGGCGGGTGCTGCGCCCGGGAGGACGCGTCGTGATCTCGTCGTTTCTGCCCGACACCGACCTGTCGGGGCCCCTGAAGCGGCTCCTCGTGCGCATCAGCCACGCGAGCGCCGCAGGCGAGAGCGTGGGGCCGTGGCGCGGCGAGGACGTGCTCGACGCGGTCCGTTCGTACGTCAACGACGCCGCCAAGCTCCTCGATCTGGCGTGCGAGGGCGTGTTCCAGTTCTACGACGCGGCCGCCCTGAGCGAGCTGCTGTGGGACGCCGGCTTCCGCCGCGTCCGGACGACGACGGCGTTCGGCGAGCCCGGCCAGGCGATCATCGCATGGGGCGAGCGGCCCGGCGGCTGACTGTCACGGCCGGGTCCGCCTCAATGTTGAGGCTTGGGGCGCCTGGGCATACGGTCGCCTAGTGGGGTCCGGCACTTCCGAAATCGCGGCCCAGCACCTGTCTTCGCGGGTGCTGGCGCCGGCGTTCATCCTGGCAAGGAAACGGGGTGGTGAAGAGGCAGTCGAGTCCCTGCTGCAGGCGTCCGAGCTTGATCGCGCACGGGCGTTGGATCCGAATGAGTGGGTCAGCCTGGACGCGGCGAATCGGGTCTATGGGTCGCTGTGCGACGTGCTCGGCGACGAGGAGGCCGCCTTCGAAGCCGGCCTGGAGTTCGTGTCCCGGGACGTCATAGGCGCGATCTGGCACGTCGCTCGGGCGCTCGGTTCGCCGGACGTCCTGCTCAGGCAGTTCTCTGCGATGTCGGCGAAGTTCAGCCGGATCTCGTGGTGGACCTATGAGCCCCACAGGCCCGGCAACGCCACGATCAAGTTCGTCCTGCACGAGGGCTTCGACGACAACTCGACGTACTGCGACCACCGGCGGGGGATCCTCACCGGCATCCCGCTCATGTGGGGACTGCCGCTCGCAAGGGTGGAGCACCCCCTCTGCAGGGTTCGCGACGAAGCGGCCCATTGCGAATACGAGGTGCAGTGGGTCCCTCGCGGGCGGCTCTATCCGGTCCTGGGCCTGCTGCTAGGCCCGACGTCGGTCGCCGGAGCGGCGATGGCCCCGGCCTATGGACCGGCCGCGATCGTGCCCGCGCTCGTGGTCGGAACGGGCTTCCTGCTCGCCCGTCTGGTCGACAAGATCCGCGTCGACAACCTGACGCACATGGAGACAAAGGCGCAGCTCCTCGAGCTCCGACGGAGTCACGACGCCGTGGAGCGGGGGGCTGCGGACCTTCGAATCCTCCGCAGGCTCGACGAGGCGACCCGCGAACTTCGCCAACCCGCCGATCTCCTCGAGCTCGCGACCGAGATCCTCGGCCAGCGCCGACGCTTTGACGTCGTCCGGGCGGTCGATCCGGAGGAGCCAGCGCTCAAGACCCGGCGAACCCTCGCCGCCTGGCTGGGGGTCCGAAGCGCCGCCTGCGTCGAGGTACGCTCCCCCACGGACCGCATCGCCATCTTGGCGGTCGGAAGCCGTGATGAGCACATCACGGTTTCGGACGAGCGGCTGCTCGAGCAGGCTGCGAACACGGTGTCGTTGGCCGTAGAGGCGGGGAGGTCCCTGGAGCGGCTCGATGCCCTGGTGCAGGAGCGGACGGCGCAGCTCGAGGCGGCGACCGAGCGGCTGGTGAGCCAGGCGAGGATGGCGTCCGTCGGGCAGCTGGTCGATGGGCTGGTCCACGAGATCAAGAACCCGCTGAACTTCACACGCAACGGGACCGAGGCCATCGAGCGCCGCCTGGCCGAGGTGGGGGTCGACGACGAGCGCGTCCAGAGGGCGGCGCAGATCGTGCGGACCGGCAGCGACCGGATCCTCGAGGTGGTCGATGCGCTCGGCGGGCTGTCTCGCTCAAAGGGCGGGCGCCCTGCGCCCTTTGATCTGCGGACCGCGGTCGCCGACACCCTCACGCTGGTGGAGGCCGACCTTCGCCAGTCGGGGGTGGCGGTCGAGGTCACGTCCACCGGGGACACCGTGGCCACCTGCCGGCCAGGCGAGATCCGCCAGGTGCTGCTCAACCTGATGACCAACGCCGGCCAGGCGCTGGAGGCCGCGGGGGGCGGGCAGATCACGGTCGAGGTGCGGGGCGGGACGGCCGACGTGGTCGTGGCGGTGCAGGACGACGGGCCGGGGGTGCCGGCGGATATGCGCGCCCGCGTCTTCGATCCCTACTTCACCACCAAGGACCCCGGCGCCGGGACAGGGCTGGGGCTGTCGGTGGCCGCCCGCATCGCCGAAGCCCACGGAGGGGCCCTACGCCTGGCGGACGAGGTTGGACCGGACGGCCCCGGGGCGCGCTTCGAGTTGACGTTGCCCCGGTAGAGAGCCGGACGACCGATCAGAGCATCGCCGCCAGCTCGTGCACGCCATCGACGACCAGATTCGGCGCGGGCTCGAAGGCCAACGCCCGCTCCCGCGTCGTCTCGCCGGTCAACGTCAGGACCGCGTACAGACCGGCCCGGCCCGCCATGGTCATGTCGGTGTCGAGCTGGTCGCCCACCAGCAGCGTCCGGTCGGCCGTGGTGCCCAGGCGGCTGAGGGCGGCGGCCACCATGGGCGTCTCGGGCTTGCCGACGATGAAGGGGGCTCGCCCGGTGACCGTCCCGATGGCGGCGATGATCGCCCCCACATCCGGGATCAGCCCCTCGGGGGTGATGCAGGTGGCGTCTGGGTGGGTGGCGAAGTAGTCCGCGCCGTTGAGCAGCAGCGTGCACGCATGGCGTAGGCCTGCGTAGTCCAGCGTCAGGTCGAACGCCGCGATCACGGCGTCCGCCGGCGCCCCCACCTCGGCGAGCTCGAACCCGCGCTCCCTGAACAGGTCTGCAAGCGCGGGCGTGCCCAGCAGGAAGACCCTGCGGTGGGGGGTCTGATCCAGCAGGTGGTCGCAGGTGGCGTCGCCGCTGGTGAACACCTCTTCCAAGTCGACCCGCAGCCCCGCCGCGACCAGCTTCGCGTGGAACGTCTCGCGCCGATCGGACGAGTTGTTGGTGAGGATCAGCAGCGGGGCCCCGCGCCCTCGCACCTTCGAGATCAGGTCGACCGCGCCGGGCAGCACCTCGCCTCCGATGAGCAAGGTGCCGTCCATATCCATCAAGAAGCCGTCGATGTGATCCAGGGCGCCCATGGCCGGCGCATCCAACCGGGCTCGGCAGCAGGCGTCAAGCCTTCCGCCCGGGCCCTGTTTTGGTGTAGTTTTCTGGGCCCAGAATAAGGAGGAGGCAGCATGAGCGACCAGCAGATCATCCCCGGTCTCGCAGGCGTCCCCGTGGTCGAGTCCACGGTCGGCTACATCGACGGACACGAAGGGATCCTGGAGTACAGGGGTCACCGCATCGAGGAGCTCGCAGAGAACTCAACGTTCCTGGAGACCTCGTACCTGCTGCTCGAAGGTCGGCTCCCGACGGAGAGCGAGTACGGCAGCTGGGTGGAAGAGATCACCCACCACCGGCGCATCAAGTACAAGATCGTCGATGCGCTCAAGCTCATGCCTGAGCACGGCCACCCGATGGACGCCCTGCAGTCCGGCGTCGCCATGCTCGGCATGTTCTACCCTGGCCGGCAGGTGGATGACGACGCCACCAACCGGCGCTCGATCATCAACCTCATCGCCAAGCTGCCCACCCTCGTCGCCGCCTACGAGCGGCTGCGCCACGGCGACAAGGCCATCACGCCCCGCGACGACCTGCCGTTCGCCGCGAACTTCCTCTACATGCTCACCGACCGTGTCCCGACCGAGCTCGAGACCCGGATCATGGACATGTGCCTGACCCTGCACGCCGAGCACACCATCAACGCCTCGACGTTCTCGGCCATGGTCACCGCCTCGGCGCTGGCCGATCCATACACGGTGATCTCGTCGGCCATCGGCACGCTGTCCGGACCTCTTCATGGCGGCGCGAACGAGCGCTGCCTGCAGATGCTCGAGACCATCGGCTCCGTGGAGAACGCGGGGCCGTGGCTGGATCAGCGCATCGCCAACCGGGACAAGATCATGGGCCTGGGGCACCGGGTCTATAAGACCAAGGACCCCCGCGCCACGATCCTGCAGTCCCTGGTGCCCAAGCTCTTTGCGGAGCGCGGCGAGACCGAGCTGTACAAGATCGTCGATGCGCTCAAGCTCATGCCTGAGCACGGCCA